>Ga0307412_10000055_pt1 | contig 147100 bp, 123 predicted proteins | sample DK1Cmetagenome_3_FD_203823 | JGI IMG/M metagenome (GOLD analysis project Ga0307412, IMG submission 203823) | Maize rhizosphere microbial communities from greenhouse at UC Davis, California, United States - DK15-C-1 | ecosystem: Host-associated > Plants > Roots > Rhizosphere > Soil | place...
CGCGGCGGCCGACGTGTAGCTAAAGGAACTAACCTGCGCATCAAAGTAAAACTCACTCTTGAGGAAATTGCCAACGGTACAGAGAAAAAAATCAAAGTAAATAAGCAGATTAGCTGTAAAACATGTGACGGAACAGGAGCTAAAGATCGCTCATCGGTAAGTACATGTAAAACCTGCGGTGGAAGCGGTGCAGTTCGCAGAGTGACCAACACAATTCTTGGTCAGATGCAAACTACCTCTACCTGCCCTACTTGTAATGGTAGCGGACAACAGATCACGGCTAAATGTACATCATGCCATGGTGAGGGTATAGTTCGTGGCGAGGAAACAATTACAATCAATATCCCAGCTGGTGTAAGTGACGGTATGCAATTAAGCATGAGCGGAAAAGGTAATGCAGCACCTAGCGGCGGTATCCCCGGAGATCTGATCATCCTGATTGAAGAAATACCTCATGAAACTTTAAAACGCGAAGGCAATAATGTAGTTTATGATTTACACGTTTCTATCATTGATGCTGCATTAGGCTATAGTGCCGAGGTTCCAACCATTGATGGTAAAGCAAAAATCAAAATTGAACCAGGTACCCAAAGCGGAAAATTATTACGCTTAAAGGGTAAAGGTATTCCTGAAATCAATTCATATCACAGAGGCGATGAGATTATCCATGTAAATATATGGACTCCAAAAGCGCTAAGTTCTGAAGAAAGAAGCATGCTTGAGAAATTAAGAGACTCTCCTAATTTTAAGCCACAACCTGGTAAGCACGATAAGAGTTTCTTCGAAAAAATGAAAGAATATTTCGAATAATAATTAAATAGTTTTTAGAAAGCCGTCCAGTAGGATGGCTTTTTTTTTGCACTTTTACCATCAAATAAACCTTTAATGAAAGCCGCAGTTATTGATCTTGGTACAAATACCTTCCACCTGATAATAGCAGAAATATCTGCTACAAACGTCCAGATAATCTATAAAACAAACGTACCCGTTAGGCTTGGTCAGGGACGCATTAACGAAAACATCATTATACCCGAAGCATTTGAACGAGGAATTGAAACCTTAAAAAACTTTAAACAGAAAATTGACAAATACCAGGTTCAGCAAACACTGGCAATTGCTACCTCCGCAGTAAGGAGCGCAGCCAATGGAATTGATTTTGTTGAATCTGCAAAGAAAAACGCAGACATCATTATAGATGTTATTGATGGTGATAAAGAAGCTGAATACATCTATAAAGGAGTAAAAGCCACAGGTACAATCAATGGAACATCATTGATTATGGATATCGGCGGAGGAAGCACCGAATTCATTATCTGTAATGATAAAGAACTGCTGTGGAAGAAAAGCTATAACATAGGTGCAGCCAGATTAATGCAGGCTTATTTCCATTCAGATCCAATTAGTGAGCTGGATAAATCAGCTATTATTAACCATCTGAACAATGAGCTCACAGATTTAAAAGAAGCTTGTATATTACATAAACCTGATCATTTGATTGGTTCTGCCGGCGCTTTTGAAACCTTTGCCAGTATGATTTTAAAAGAAACACATATAGAAAACATAAAATCTGCGCCTATAGAATTTACTGCTTACAATAGCCTTTCAGAAAAACTAATTACGTCTACCCATGCAGCACGCCAAAACATGCCTGATCTAATAAAATTAAGGGTTGATATGATTGTGATTGCCGCAATTCTTACCAATCACATTTTATCACTGTCTGAGATTAAACAGATCAGTTTGTCCACTTACGATTTAAAAATGGGCGTTCTATATTCGCTATCAGAATTAAAATCCTGACAAAGCTTTATATAACTTTTCAGTTGGCAAACCCATTACATTTGTATAAGAACCAATAATCTTATCGACAGCTACAAGGCCTATCCAATCCTGAATACCATAAGCACCGGCTTTATCAAAAGGATTAAAATTGGCAATATAAAAATCAATCTGTTCTGCTGTAAGTGGATTAAAAAACACTTCAGTAACATCGTAAAAAGAATGCATTTTATCCCCATAAGCAATGCTCACACCAGTGTATACCTGATGGTTTGTACCAGACAGTTTGGTTAGCATTTCAGTAGCATGAGTTACATCCTCAGGTTTACCCAATATTTCATTATTATAGGCAACAATAGTATCTGCAGTAATCACTATGTTTTCATGGCTATCATCTGCAAAAGCTGCTGCCTTCTTTTCGGCAATATAAACCGCAATTTCGGCCGGGAGCAAATCTTTCGGATAGCTTTCATCAACTTCCTTCAAAACTACTTTAAAATCAAGGTTCATCGATTTCATCAATTCTTGTCTTCGTGGAGATTTTGAGGCGAGTATTATTGGAAGTGTCTGCTTATACATAATTAAAATTTGCTCAAAAATAACAAAAGCGGCCATATGCCGCTTCTATTATTTTAAATGTTTTAATGATTATTGACCTCCGCCATTACCATCTTGTCTTTTTTTCATTGCTTCTTTTCTCTCTTCTTTCCAGGTAGTGTAAGCTTTTTTCTGGTCGTCGTTTAACAAAGCATTAATTTTAGTATCGCTTTCCTCGTTAGATTTCACCATTGCAGCCCGCATTGCGTCTCTATCTCCTGCCGCATCTTCACGCAATTTTTTCATCCCCTCGGCTTGTTCCAGGTAAATGGCAGAAACTTTGGTTTGCTGATCTGCCGTAAGACTAAGCTTTTTAGTCAACATTTCGGTATTTCTTTTTGCTCTCTCTTCAGGTGTTCCTCCTCTACGACCACCTTGACCCTGACCCTGTTGCGCTTGTGCAAATGTTATTACACTAAATAACAATCCGCAGATAATCAATAATTTTTTCATACTCTTTTACAATTTTTAATAGTTATAAAGCTTTTAGCTTCGGTTTTGTAAGAGATTGGAGTATGAACAGTGGAATAGGTTTAATCTAACAGAAGTAACATAATTGTTGCAGGCTGCTACTTTCCCGAATCGGCTGCAGAAGGGTTCTCATCGAACCATTTTTGCTGTACTTTAAGCACCTTTTCAATAATATCCCGAACTGCAGTTTTACCTCCTGAATATGGAGAAATATATTCAGAAATTGCTTTTATTTCGGGCACAGCATCTGAAGGGCACGTTGGCAGCCCTACCAGTTGCATCACTTTAAGATCGGGAATATCATCCCCCATATACAATATTTCGTCGGCCGTAATGTTATGCTTAGCCAAAAGAGAATTAAATACATCTACTTTATCTGAAACACCAAGGAATACTTCCGCAATACCTAAACCTTCAAAACGTCTTTGCATTGCCAAACCCCGCCCTCCGGAGATGATACAAATAAGGTAACCCCTTTTCACGGCCAGCTGTAAAGCATAACCGTCTTTAATGTTAAATGTGCGCAGAAACTCCCCACTGTCTGATGCAATAATATCACCATTTGTGAGCACACCATCCACATCAAAAATAAGGGTGGTAATGTTTTTAAGTTTCTGCAGGAACATATCTTACTAATCCTGGTTATCTCTCCATTCGTAAACCCAGGCCGACTGGATTTGCTCCAAATGACCTTCACTGCTTTCTTCTCTGGTCCCTTTAAAATTAGGTAATTCCAATACCCATTCTATTAACTCAGTGAATCTGATACGGTATATTTTGGCTTCATTAAAATCATCACCAAATTTCTCATATAACTCCTGGGCTATATCCTCATGGTCATTCCAGTATATTGGTAAAGCAAATTTATCTTGCATGTCTTTGTATAATTTATTGATTTATATTAGTGACCTAAAAATTCTGATTGATCAGGGATTGTTACTTCTATGTCTCCATCTATAACAACACACTGGCAACCTAATCTTGAAGTAATTCTAGGACGAACAGCTCTGTCAATAAAATCTTCTTCTTTATCAGAAATTTCCTGGATATTATCCATTCCCTTTAGTACGTAAACATGACATGTACTGCAGCCGCATACTCCACCACAGTTATGCTGTAATTCTATTCCGTGATCTAAACAAGCATCAAGAACCGATTCTCCACTTACAATAGGTAATTCAAGAGGTTCTTTTCCTTGTTCTTCAAAATTTATCTTTAATTTAAAAATACTCATAATTGTGTTCAAAAATAAGCACGAAAAACGGCATTTATAACTATAAATGTGTTTTTTTAATGCTTTTACTTAAAGTTTGATAGATTTCTTTTAATTCAGGCATACCATTCAGTAAAACCTGATGTTTAATCATAGTTTGCTCATCATCCCGAACGGCAGGTCCGGTTTGTACATTTATAGGCAGTTCAGTCTGTACTTTTAATGCCGTCTCCATTATTAATGGCTTAAGCATCTCAAAGTCGAGCTCAAAATGTTCCACTATCTTATCACTCAATGTGTAAAGATGGTTAACAAAATTACAGGCAAAAACTGCCGCCAAATGCAATATTTTCCTTTTCTCGCTATCCACTTCATAAACAGGCGAAGAAAGCATATCCGCGACACTTCTTAAGACCTCCAAAGTATGTACATTGCTTGCCTCAATACATAATGGAACGTTAGCAAAATCAATTGGCTTGGCTTTAGAAAAAGTTTGCAGAGGATATAAAACACCGTAATTTTTCAATGCCGACAAGGCATCTATTGATGTAGCTCCCGAGGTATGAACTACCAATCCATTTATTTCTCTTAAGCTATCAGATACTGATGCAATGGCATCATCTTTCACCGCAACAATGTATAAATCAGCCGAACGGTCAATTTCATCCAGATTTGAGATAGCTACAGAGTTTGTGTTCTTTGCCAGCTCAGAGGCGTTCGCCAAATCACGGCTCCATATCTGAATCAGATCTACACCCTTTGCTTTTAGCGCATTAGCCAAATGCGTTGCCACATTACCAGAACCAATACAGACTACTTTCATTAAACAGCTTTAACTTCTTTTTGTCTCCTGAAAATGGATAGTAAAAATCCTGCAACCATCACTATTGTACCAATCCAATATAAATTGATGTAAGGGAACTCAATAGATTTAAAAACAACCCAGTCCTTCGCCTGCTGAGGTTTTTCAAAAACCTGCAATTCTACTTTGCCTTGATCAGGAATTACTTTTGTAAACCTAACCCTTAACCCTAAATCATCAATATTACGGGCAAAGTCAAATACGTTATTTCCTTTAACCAAAAAGATAGGTTCAGTTTTATATATTTTACCATTAACGTCAACCTCAATTGGCATACCTACAGCTAAATCCTTAGGACCAATTACTAAATCTTTTGCCTGCGGTTTTGGATTTAGTGCTTTAACAGTAAGTACCCCACTACTTGTATGTAAAGTATCACCAACGCTAACTGTCACAATTCTAGGAGCCTTATAGTTCTCTTCTTCACTATGTCCTTCATGGTCTCCATGCTCCTTGTCTTCTTTCAAAGGAGCGCTGGTAACGTGAGTATAAATATCGTAGGTTAAGTAATGTTTAGTGTCAGGTGAAGCAATAAGCCCCATTTTCTCGTTCGACTGAATATGAGGATTTACTTCGAAATCTTCTTTTACTTTGCCAGTACTTTCATCATAAACTTTAAAGTTCAATTTGTAAAAAGTATTTGGAGCAACGGTAGTATCGCTGATATAGGTAACGGTGTACTTACCCATTTTCTTTGGCTCATTTTTGTAGAGAACAATGTTCTCTCCAGGTTTCTCAGCCTTCTCGAAATCTTTAACCGGAATAAAGTTAGATGCATTTAAAGAGATTGGTTTGTTAGTAGCGGCAGCTACCAAAGCACCAAGCAACAACAAAGCAAAACCAATGTGTGCAACGGCCGCACCTACCAATTTCCGCTTACCTCCAAAACCTTGTCCCAGAATCTTCGCGTTAGACATAACTGCAAAAACACAGCTAAAGGTTAAAAGTATATACATCAGGTTATGATATACATTGGTGATATAAACAAAACCAGCAGTAATTACAATTGAGAAAACCACAGTAGCCGCAAGACTGCTGTAGAATTTACGGATATCAGTTCTCTTGTACTTCATGAACTGGGTGAATCCAGATATGACCGTTACTAAAATAGCAAACGGAGCCTGCCATTGGTTGTAGTACTTAATGGCATCTATAGGAGGTGCAAAGTTAGTTCCAAATGCTGCGTTAAACACAGGTACAGAAGTAGAGAAAATTACCTGAATACAAGCTACAGTAATTACTAGCGCACCTATAAACATCCAGAATTCTCTTGAATAAGTTTCTTCGTCTTTATTGGTAATTGGCAACTCTTTCCATCTTACAATCAGTAAAATTACAGGTAAGGCCAAAAAGACAACATTGTATAATATAAGGTGCCCAAACATACCCAGATCTGTAAATGAGTGCACAGATGTTTCGCCCAAAATACCACTTCTGGTAAGAAATGAAGCATATAATACCAATACAAAGCTGAGGAAGATCAATACAATTGCAGTAAAGAACGCATGCCCTGTATTTTTAAAGGCAATCATTACGTGTACACCCGCTATGAGGGTTAACCAGGGAATAATAGAAGCATTTTCTACAGGATCCCAAGCCCAGAAACCGCCAAAATTAAGTGCTTCATATGCCCAAAATGATCCCATAATGATACCCGTCCCCAAAATCATTACGGCAAACAATGCCCATGGCATTGCTGGTTTTACCCATTCTTTATATTTCTTTTGCCATAGCCCCGCAATTCCATAAGCAAATGGCACAACCATGCTGGCAAAGCCTAAAAACAAAGTCGGTGGGTGGATAACCATCCAATAATTTTGAAGTAGCGGATTTAATCCGCGTCCGTCGGTTATAAATTTAAGGTAGTTTTTAAAGTTTTCAGGATCAGCAAATACAACTGGCGCCATCTCCTTAAGGTTTAAAGCATCTCTTAAAAGGATGAAGGGAGAGCTACCTATTCTTTCGCCAAAGATTTCAACACCTAACAACATTGAAGTTAAAAATGCTTGCGAGAACGCGACAATGGTCATTACGCCAGTTTCCCAGGTTCTGGCCTTCCACATTAATATTACGCCCAGTAATGATTGCCAAAACGCCCATAACCAGAAACTTCCCTCTTGCCCTTCCCAAAATGCTGACACAATATAATATACAGGCAGCTCTTTCGAAGAGTGTGAATAAACGTAATAGTATTCGTTGTAATGATTTAATATTAGAAAAAAAAGTGTAGCTCCAATGCCTATTACACTAAACCAGTTTATTAGAAATGAGATGCGTCCGATGCGTTTCCATGATTGATCTGCAAGATCCTTATTTTGGGTAGCAAAAAAATAAGAGATGGCTGATAGTAACGACGCAGCGAATGCTAAAACAATAAAGAATTGCCCGACTTTACCCGGAAGGAGGTTCTCTCCAATAAATTGTATATCCATTAAGATTAGTTGTATTTTTCCACTTTACCGTCCTTCTTGACTTCTACAAGATCATTATTATATTTAGATGGACATTTCATGAGTATTTTAGAAGCGTAGAAGGTATCATCTTTCATCTTGCCGATTAATACCAGTTTTTCGGAGCGTTCAAAGTCTTGAGGTTTAGTGCCATTGTAAACAACTTTATTCACAATGCCTTTTTGATCCTTCATGTAAAAAGCAAAGTGGTTAGCATCTTTCTGAGCGTCGTAATATGTACCCTTTTCTTTTTCCCAGTATCCCATTACGTGAAATTCCTTAGGATCTTTTGCAGCTTCAGTAAATGTAGAATAGCTATTTGTATCAGCGTTTAGACTAACTAAAAAACCTACACATATCGCTATAGTAATTAAACCAACAATTGCACTTTTTCTCATGGTCGTAATAAAAATAAATTGAACCCTACAAAGATAAAAAATATAAGTACCTAAAGTCTTTTAGCTACATCCAATTCGGGATGATGACAGTTTATTGATAGTTCTCTGACAAAAAGCTCATTTTTTAGTCTTTATATTCAGATTTTATGAGGTAAGGCATAGTTTTTCTGAGTTTTAGCACTTTTGGGCGAGAAACATTTCTAATGTATGGATCCCAGCTACGTCTTCTATAATAATCCTGATGTTCGGTTTCGGCTGGATAAATGACTTTAAATGGAATCACTTCAGTTACCACCGGCCTGTTGTAACCATTTATAGAATCAATTCTACTAATTAGGTTGTGAATTATTATTTTCTCTGAAGGCGACCGATAAAAAGCGATCGAACGATAATCAGGGCCCAGATCAGGCCCTTGTCCATCCTCCTGGGTAGGATCGTGTGCATTGAAAAATGCTTCGGTTAGTCTTTCAAAGCTTATTACGTTGGGATCATAATAAACCTGTACCGCTTCCGCATATCCGGTAGTTTTAGACAATACCTCATTATAACCCGGATTTGGTTTAGTACCGCCCGAATAGCCACTTATAACCTTACTCACTCCCTTTAACTCCAGCATACATTCCTGCATTGCCCAGAAACAGCCACCAGCATAGGTTGCCACAGCTTCTCCCCTTTTTGTTGCTGTTATTACTGCAAATCCATTTTTAGTTTCCAGTTTTTGCGCCTCATTACAAGCGCAAGATAAAGTAGTCAGAAGTATCCAAAATATTAGCTTAACTTTCATAATCAGGCTTTATGTAATATACGCTGATAAACGCATTTTAATTTTAACATCTGTTTAATTAGCAAACTGATGACAAAAAAAATCCGCATCACTATGTGTGATGCGGATTAAAATAGCTGTCTTTAAAACCTACGGCCAGATACCAAGGTTCATATAAGAAACTGCGATCTTATCAATTGAACCCACAAAAGCAGCGGTCCTTAATGTTTGAACACCAGGTTTGGTAATTAAATTCTCTCTGATCTCATGGTAGGAATGAATCATTGTGTCCTCTAATCCTGAATTTACAAGCTCCATCTCAGAAGCTCCCTTAACAATCATTAAACGATTTTCAGCTGGGATCTTTTTACCAGTAAGATTTTCTAGGGTATTGATTAAGTTGGCATTAGAATTCTCTGCATAACGGTTTTCCATGCGTCCAAATGCTACGTGCGAGAGGTTTTTTAACCATTCAAAATAAGAAACAGTAACACCACCTGCATTACAATACATATCAGGTATGATGATCCCTCCCATTTCGGTAAATATTTCTTCAGCCTCAGGCGTAGTTGGTCCATTTGCACCTTCAGCAATAATTTTTGCTTTTATATTGCGAATGTTGTTTACAGTAATTTGGTTTTCTAAAGCGGCCGGAACTAAAATATCGCATGGTTGCTCTAATCCTTCCATTGAATTTTTGAAATCAGTAGCTCCAGGGAATCCCAATATCGATCCTGTATTTTTACGATGAGCAAAAACTTCATCAATATTTAATCCATTTTCGTTGTAAATTGCCCCCTCATACTCGCAAAGACCAACAATTGTTGCTCCGAACTCTGAAAGGAATTTAGCTGAATGATAACCCACGTTTCCTAAGCCCTGAACAATAACACGTTTATCGCCTAATCCTGCTTTAAATCCAATCTTTTGCATATCCTCGGCTACATTAACGCATTCCTTAACAGCGTAAGCAACACCACGTCCGGTAGCTTCTTTACGGCCGCGAATGCCATGTAAAGCAATTGGCTTTCCGGTAACACAACCTAAAGCATCAAGTTGCCCCGGATTCATAGTCATATATGTATCTGCAATCCAGCTCATTTCACGTTCACCAGATCCATAATCAGGAGCCGGGACATCAATACCAGGACCAATAAAATTTTTCTTTATCAACTCAGTTGTGTAGCGGCGTGTTATAGTTTCTAGCTCGGCCACAGAGTAGTTCTTAGGATTAATACAAATACCACCTTTTGCCCCGCCAAAAGGAACATTTACAATAGCACACTTGTAAGTCATTAGGGCTGCTAAAGCCATTACCTCATCTTCATTTACCATCTCACTGTAACGGATACCACCCTTTGTTGGGCTCATGTGATGAGAGTGTTCTACTCGCCATGCATCAATAACTTCAAATCCATTTCCTCTTCTAATTGGGAACTGGAAACGATACACACTGTTACAGGCTTTAATTTGATTTAATAGTCCCTCGGGATGGGAAGTGAACTGCGCTGCACTGTCAAAATTTTTACACACGTCGGCAAAAAATTTTGTCTCATTTGCTGAATTAGCCATTATTTGTTTTTTATGAATTTTGAATAAGTTCTCAGTTATGAGTACAAAATTGCACTAAAAAAAACGATTATTACAAATGCGGAATTACTTAGTGTACGCCACACACTAGCCTTAAAAAGGTATAAAAACGACGATTAAACGATTTAAAATTAGTTTTTGTCAGATGATTTCTTTTCTATTTTTTTTAATCTTTTATCTAGAGAGAATAGATAAATCAATAAACCAACAAGAATTATGACAATGCAGATCACAACAACATATATCTTTCCATTGCTGCGTAAAGCATCAGCCATCTCCACATCATTAGATTGAGCAAATAATTGTACTGAACTTAATAGCAGCATTAAAGCAAATATGATCTTCTTCATCTTATGAATTTTGTTTGTTTTCTATTGTACGAATTCTAAATCTAATGGTATAAATCCAATACCCTATTATCGACCAGCCAATGAAAGCCGGGTATAAAACAGCGCGCATGCGGCTATCTAAATCGTAGCTGTTAAAGCCCGGATTACCACCGTTTCCGGGGTGTAAGGAGTCTGACAAACGAGGCAATACCATTATAAGCACTACCATCATCGGAAAGGCAAAAATATTGTAAATAGCCGATATCTTAGCCCTTTTTTGTTGCTCATCAATCGCATTTCTAAGTACCAGATAGGCAAAATATAAAAGTATGGCAACTGCTGTAAAATTCTGTTTCACATCAAAACTCCAGAACTGCCCCCAGGTAAATTTAGCCCAGACTGCGCCTGTAATTAGACCCAGTATACTAAAAATGATCCCCACATTTACACTCTCTATTGCTCTGATATCATCCGATTCCTTACCGTATAATAAATATTTAACACTGTAGAATACCGAAATAGAGAACAATGTAAGCATCGCGAACCACATGGGTACATGGAAATACAGGTTACGAATTGTCTCATTTAATATGGCCAAATGGGGTACTCCGGATAGTAATCCTGCAATGGCGGTATACAAAACTAATACCGACCCTAAAATCTTCCACCAAATCTTGTTCATTATATAGGCTTAATTGTAACAAAGGTAATAACTGGGCAGGGGATTTTAAAGCTCAATCTCTCCATAAATAAGGGAATAGCAGTAATGTTACCGCCGCAACCAGTGCATTTATAATCAAAAGCAGGCCAATTTCATCTAAACTCACACTTCTGTCCAGGCCGTCAATTGCATTTTTTGTAAGCTTAATCAGTACAATTAACACAGGTATAATAACAGGAAAGCTAAGAATAGCCATTAGCATACCTCCGTTACCTGCTTTAGAGGCAATTGCTGAAATCATTGTAAAAATAGTTGAAAAGCTTAAACTACCCAATACCGTGGCTATGATGTAGAGTCCAAGATCCTGAGGCACATAATCGAAGACCATCACGTAAAAAAACAAGGCTATAAGGGTAAGAAGCATCATCAAAAGCACATTGTATACTGTTTTGGAAATGATGAGTGCAAGTGGACTTGCAATGGTATAAATGTATAATTGCTGCCCTTTGCTTTCGTGTAAAAAACCTTTTGAAACTGCATTTATGGAAGCAAAAAGCATGATAATCCAAAACAATGCATTCCAGGTAACTGGAGCTATGCTTACAAACGACAAAAAACAAACAAAAACAGTTGATACTACATACAGCAGAACGCCATTAAGTGCATATTTGGAGCGCCATTCCAGCAGTACTTCTTTCTTAATTAAATATTTTACCTGATGTAGTAATTGCATACTGTGGCAAAGATAATTTTTAATCGGTTATTTTCGATTCAAATAGGTGTTTTGTAAACTAAATATGAATAATATTGTATTAATAAACGCGTCCCGATCATGAATCAATATCTTGACATCATTTTAAGAAGCCTGGCAGTTTATGCCTTTATGCTTGTTGCAATTCGCTTAACCGGCAAAAAGGAGCTTTCACAGCTCAACACTACTGATGTGGTATTGATTTTACTGATCAGTAACGCTGTTCAAAATGCTATGGTTGGTAACAACACAAGCTTATTGGGAGGATTAGTTGCTGCAGCCGTTTTGTTTGCTTTAAACTACGCTTTAAAAAAGCTCATGTTCAAAAACAAAAAGCTGAGAGACTTTATCTCTCAGCGTCCTGAAATCCTTATCCACAATGGTAAATTCAATTTCGACAAACTCAGCAAGTTGGATATTACCAACGAGGAACTTGAAGAAGCCATGAGGGAGCACGGAATTGAAAAATATAAAGATGTAAAATTGGCTATTCTTGAGGTTGATGGTAACATCAGCATCATCAGCGGTGACGAACATCTAAAACAAACTCAGTTTAAAAGGAAAAGAAAACACAAATCGCTGGGCGATTTGAATTAACAATTTACTTTACCTCAACCCCTTCATTTACCAAAACAACTTTCGGTTTTCGTACAGTGATCAATATAAATGCACCGGCGGCAATAACATACCAACCCCATTTTAATTTTACCATACCTGCACCAAAGTTTATTAGTTTCTTAAAATGAAGAAAACCAAATGAATCATGTGCCTTAAAGTATATGCCAGCCAGGGTAATTAGAACTAAAACAATTCCTCCCCAACCGGCCAATTTTATCAGTCCGGCTTTATTTGCGAAGGCCCCTATCAATCCAATTACCACCAATACATAAAAAGCAATGGCTAACCTCTGGTCTATATCAAAATAATTCCAGCTGCCAATAATTGGAATACGCATAAGTGGGCACATCCCTCCTACAGCCATAAGTACTGAACCAATAATTCCCTGCAGTCTCATTTTATCTATCCTTGAGTATTGATCCCCATTTTATCAGCAAAATGCGCACAGTAATCACGCAAATCTTCTACTATAAGCGTTTCGCCTGTAGCTTTTAAAAAACTATCGCCCATAGTTTGCAACGTTTCGTAAAAAAAACGTTTCATCTCATCAACAGGCATGTCTTTAGTCCAAAGATCAATACGCATTGAGTTCTTATAGTTGTGATCCCACAATGCAAGCATCATAGACTTAACCGGAACTTGTTCCTGAGTTTGTGCATCTGTAGATTCCCAAAGAATATTATCAGGAACATTATTATCGTCTAATTGAACGGTGATTTTAATTTCTGCTTGCTTCATTAACTTATACTAGCTTTTATTATAAATATTAAAATGATGATGAAAATAATTAACACGCCTTCTACAACCCATAGTTTCTTTAGATTTAAAATAAACCTTCTGAAAATTTGATCTGATATGAAAGCAACAACTGCGGTTAAAAAGCTAAACCCAATAAGAATTCCTGTAATATCCACATATTTGGGATTTCCCTCATCTTTCTTATTTATCAGCAGCATTATGGCAATAACCAAACAGATGGCTGAAACAATATTAAGCGGGGTCAGTTTTACTTTCAATGTCTTTAACTATTTTTTGAATTTCTTCTTTTTCCATGCAGGCTGCTTATTTGTTTTATTTCTTGCAGCAGCTGCAATGGCGGCAGCATGTTTTTTCTCATGGAATGCACCTTTAAAATCAGGATCTTCTTTACGCTTTTGATCGTCTATTGCACGATTTATGGCTTGCTTCTCCTCATAAGGGGTTTCTTCCACAAAAACCTCAGTCGGCAAAGGTACAACAGGAATTTCTTGTCTTATTAATTTTTGTATTTTCTCAATGTAATATTTTTCGGCTGGCGTACAAAAGGTAAGCGCATCTCCTTTTGAATATGCTCTTCCGGTACGGCCAATTCTATGCACATAATCTTCAATGATAATTGGAACATCAAAATTAATCACATGACTTACTTCCGAAACATCAATACCTCGTGATGCAACATCAGTTGCTACCAATACCCGGATATTACCTTCTTTAAAATTATTTATAGAATTAATCCTGGTATTCTGGCCTTTGTTCGCATGAATTACCCTAACAGCCTCTGCTCCAAACCTACGCTCAATGAAACTAAAAATGTTATCGGCTACCGTTTTGGTTTTACAGAAAATGATCAGTCGTTTAAACTCCTCATCATTTTTCATTAAGTGTTGCAGCAGGTTGATCTTGGTTTTAAAGTTAGGCACTTCGTACAAAGTTTGAGTAACCGTTGCAGCTGGCGTAGCTTGCTCAGCTACTTCAATTAAAGTTGGATGTTTTAAAAAGTCGCCCGCAATCTTTTGAACAAGATTACTCATAGTAGCCGAGAACAAAAGGTTCTGCCTTTTACGAGGTACAATCTCTAAAATCCTATGAATAGAACCAATAAAGCCCATGTCCATCATTTTATCTGCCTCATCTAACACCAAAAACTTTATGTATTGGGTATTGATATGGCCGGCTAAATAAATATCTAAAAATCTTCCAGGTGTAGCTACAATAATATCAACACCGGCTTTAATCTGTTCAATCTGAGTTTTAGGTCCAAGTCCACCATAAACCACAACAGTACGCAGATCCGTGTATTTAGAGAAAATCTGGATATGCTCGGTAATTTGCATGGCCAACTCTCTTGTTGGAGCTAATATTAATGCACGTGCTGAGTCTCCCTGCGCATATTTCAACTGCATTAGAATGGGCAAAACATAAGCTGCAGTTTTACCTGTTCCGGTTTCGGCAATACCGAATATATCCTGACCCGATAATACAGGGGCTATTGCTTTTTCTTGTATAGGAGTAGCAACAGTAAAGCCTGCATCAGCTACAGCATTTAAAATCTGTCGATTTAGGTTAAACTCTTCGAAATTCTTGGCCATTCGGCAAAAGTAGTCAAAATTTATTTCCTAGCCCTTGTATTTAACCTCCATGTCATCCTGAATTTATTTCAGTACCCTGCACCTGCAATGCCTCCTTTCTCTTTGGAGGCCCTGAAATAAATTCAGGATGACGTAAGCTGAAAAGAATATTTTATTTAAGTTTGACACCATGAATACCATACTTATAAAAGCTGCTTCAATTGTAAATGAAGGCCAAATAGTAGTCGCCGACGTACTCATCAAGGCTGGGTTTATTGAAAAAATTGCACCAAACATTGATGAGCCTGCAGATCAGGAAATCAATGCGGAAGGATTACATCTTTTCCCTGGAATGATTGATGACCAGGTACATTTCAGAGAGCCTGGACTTACAGACAAGGCCGATATCTTTTCTGAAAGTATGGCAGCAGTTGCAGGTGGCATTACCTCTTTTATGGAAATGCCCAATACAATACCTAATACACTAACGCAGGAATTACTTGCAGATAAGTATCAGATTGCGGCTGAAATGTCTCTTGCCAACTACTCTTTCTTTATGGGTGCATCAAATACCAATATTGAAGAAGTACTAAAAACAGACCCTAAAAACGTTTGTGGAATTAAAGTTTTCATGGGTTCATCAACAGGAAATATGTTGGTTGATAATGAAAAAGTTTTAGAAAACATCTTCAAAGAAGCACCCATGCTGGTAGCAACTCATTGCGAAGATGAGCAAACCATAAGAGCCAACATGGCCATATATAAAGAAAAATATGGCGAGAACATAACCATTGATATGCACCCACTTATCAGAAGTGCAGAAGCTTGTTATATTTCTTCATCAATGGCTATAGAGCTTGCTAAAAAACACGGAACCCGCTTACACATATTACACATATCCACTGCTAAGGAAGTTGCATTGTTCGACAATATAACTCCTTTAAAAGATAAAAAGATCACAGCAGAGGCCTGCGTTCATCACCTTTGGTTTGACGACAGGGACTATGCTACCAAAGGAAACTGGATAAAATGGAACCCCGCCGTAAAAACCGCAGAAGATAAGGATGCCATTTTAAAAGGAGTACTAGACAACCATTTAGATATTATAGCTACAGATCATGCTCCGCATACCATAGCAGAAAAGGAACAGCCTTACCTGAAGGCCCCTTCCGGTGGGCCATTGGTACAGCATGCATTGCCTGCTTTATTTGAAATGTATCATCAAAAGAAGATCACTTTAGAAAAGATTGCCGAAAAAACTGCACATAATGTGGCTATTTGTTTCAATATCGACAGAAGAGGATTTATTAGAGAAGGGTATTGGGCAGATCTGATATTGGTAAACCTGAATGATCCGTTTAAAGTGACCCGGCAAAATGTGCTTTATAAATGTGGATGGTCTCCTTTTGAGGGTCAAACATTCCAGGCCGAAGTAACACACACCTTTGTATCGGGCAATCTTGCCTATCAGAAAGGACGATTTACAACAAGAGAAAACGGGAAAAGATTAACCTTTAACAGGTAATGAATGCAGCTTATAAACCTGAAATACGGAAATTTGTTATCCTCTTATCGCTTTCAGTAATTGTATTTTTAGCCGGCTTTTTCAGCCGGTTCATTGAAAACATTTATTCAGAGGGACTTTATCAGGTCAGTTCTGTTATCCAGCGTTTTATAAGCTCATTAGTTCCTTTTGCCCTTGGAGACTTTCTTTATCTGCTGCTCATACTTTTTGTAATCAGAAGCTTATTTCTATTCCATAAAAAGATAACCCATAAATCATTAAAAAAAGCTGATCGGGTAAAGGTGCCCTTACAGGTAATTAACTTTATTCTTATTCTTTATTTAATTTTTAAAATTCTTTGGGGTTTAAACTATTCACGTCCTTCAGTTTCAAAACAGCTGGGCATCAACAATGAAAAATACAACACACCTGAGCTGGTTTTACTGGGTAAATTTTTCATCAGTAAACTAAACCATCTCCAAAAAGTAAAGAAAACAAGATACAACATTAAGGAATTAGCGATTAGAGCTAAAGCTGGTTATGACTTGATGGAACAAAGAAATTCCATTTTCAAATACCGCAGCCCTGCGGTAAAACCGGTATTAAATAGTTGGATAGTTACTAAAATTGGCATCGAAGGATATTACAATCCAATCTCGGGAGAAGCAAATGTAAATATGAGATTACCGGCCATAGCCCTACCCTTTGTTACCTGTCACGAAATAGCCCATCAGCTAGGCATTGGTCGCGAAGATGAGGCAAACCTTATTGGTTATCTTGTAGCCGCAAATAGTGCTGATCCTAATTTTCAGTATTCCGCATCCTATGCCATGTTAAAAAGCATACTGTTCGAGATCAGGATCAAGTCTCAGAAAGATTATGATGCTTTGTATACTACCATTAATCCTGGTACAATACAAGACTTTAAAAACGACCGTGATTTTTGGCGCAAGTATAACAGTGAGATGTTTGGATACATGGATGTTGCTTTCGACAGATTTCTAAAACTAAACAATCAGGATAAGGGAACAGACAGTTATCAGGATATTGTACTTTGGCTTTATAATATTCATAAAAAGGAGCTTGACCTTTAAAAATCAGCCGTTCAATTAAAATATTTCTTTAGAAATTACGAATTACTCAATACATTGAGTAATTCGTAAATCATGTTCCAAAGACCTCATATTAAAGAACTTACATCTAGAATCTTAGAGACAAGAAAACACATCCAAGTAGTAATTGGCCCACGTCAGGTAGGAAAAACCACATTAGTTAATCATGCGCAATGAGCTTTTCGATGAAGTTAGGCAAGATCCAAAAGAATGGGGTAGAATGGCAGAATCTGCCATAGGAGCTCATTTGGTTAATTCAGCGCTTACCGAAGGCTTTAAAGTATATTATTGGCGCGAGCGCAACAATGAGGTAGATTTTGTATTGGAGCGTCGGGGAAAAGTCATAGGGCTCAAAGTAAAAAGTGGCCAAGATTTAAGTATATCCGGTTTAAATGAATTCCAAAAACAATTCAAACCTGAGAAGATATTACTCATCGGAAAAAGCGGACTGAGCATAGAAGAGTTTTTGAAACTTAATCCCGTTACTTTATTTTAAACCTCGTAATAGAACAAATTAATTCCCAGGATCTGAAAAACATTACAACCTTAAAACAAAAAAACAGCTAAACATTCCTAAATTTGCCGAACTATGGCAAAAATATCCATCAACCTGGCAACAGGCTCATTCCAGCAAGAAGAAATCATCGTTGGGATTGATTTAGGGACAACAAATAGTTTGGTTGCCTTTATCGATCCGGACAAAAACCCCAAAGTGATAAACGACACTGGTAAAGGCTTATTGGTTCCTTCTATTGTACATTTCAATGGGCAAGGTGATGCTTTGGTTGGAAATGAAGCCAAAGAATTTTTAATTACCGATCCTTCAAACACCATATTTTCTGTTAAGCGCCTACTGGGAAGGTCATACAAAGATGTAGCCAGTCATCAGGATACCTTCTCTTATAAAATAATTGATGATGAGAACGATTCCCTGGTCAAAATTAAAGCCGGCGATAAGTTCTATACACCAATTGAATTATCAGCTGAAATACTAAAAGAGCTTAAAGCCAGAGCAGAGCACGCACTTAAAACCCCTGTAAACAGAGCAGTAATAACTGTTCCCGCTTATTTCAACGACAGTCAGCGACAAGCAACCCGTGATGCAGGAAAACTAGCCGGGCTTGATGTTTTAAGGATTGTAAACGAGCCTACAGCTGCTAGTTTGGCCTATGGACTGGGCCTGGATCCTACTCAACAAAAGACAATAGCCGTTTATGATCTTGGTGGAGGCACTTTTGATGTATCTGTACTTTCAATTCAAAACGGGATATTTGAAGTATTATCAACTAATGGCAATACTTTTTTAGGCGGAGATGATTTTGATCGCGCCATCGTTCATTATTGGATAGACAAAAACAAACTAAACAAACAAGACCTTGCTGCAGATTCAGGTTTAATGCAAGCTTTAAGGTTAAAAGCCGAAGAAGCAAAAAAAGCTTTAACCACTCAAAATTTATTTAATGAGAGGCTTGGCGAAATCTGGTGCTCAATAGATAAACAAACTTTTGAACAACTAATTGCTCCCAAAGTTCAGGAAACCATAAACTCTTGTAAACAGGCCTTAACTGATGCTAAATTAGACATTGAAAATATTGATGAGGTGGTTTTAGTTGGCGGGTCTACACGTACCCCTTATGTTAAAAAACAAGTTGCAGATTTCTTTGGCCGCACTCCTCACGATCAGATTAACCCCGATGAGGTAGTTGCTTTAGGAGCAGCCATACAAGCAGATATCCTTGCTGGAAACAGGTCAGATATCCTTTTATTAGACGTGACCCCTTTATCACTAGGAATTGAAACTATGGGTGGCTTAATGGATGTCATTATTCCAAGAAATGCAAAAGTTCCCACCAAGGCTGGCAGGCAATACACTACCTCAGTGGATGGACAAGTAAACATGAAAATATCTGTATTCCAGGGCGAACGCGATCTGGTCCAGGAAAACAGAAAATTAGCAGAATTTGATCTTAAGGGAATCCCATCTATGCCGGCTGGGCTACCAAAAGTAGATATCAACTTCCTTTTAAACGCCGATGGGATTTTAACTGTCCAGGCTGTTGAACTACGCTCTGGTGTAAAACAGGAAATAGACATTACTCCTAGTTACGGTTTAACCGATGAAACTGTCGAAAAAATGCTGATCGATAGCATTACTCATGCAAAAAGTGATGTAGAACAAAGGATGCTGATTGAAGCCAGAAGTGAAGGCGAACAATTAGTTTACACGGCCGAACGCTTTATCGAAAAACATGGAACTTTCCTTACCGCAGATGAAATCGAAAACACCAACATCCATATCCTGGCACTCAAGGAAGCACTTGCTAAAGCAGAGAAAGATGAAATCCTTAAGAAAGCCGACGAACTAAATGAATTTACACGCCCATTTGCCGAAAGGGTTATGGATGTAGCTGTTTCTTCGGCAATGAAGGGGAAAAGCATCGATAAATAACCACATTAAAGGTTTCTTCATATAGTTTTACGGAAATGAAATATCCTTTTATTTCCGTAACGCTTGTTACAACAATTATTCTGTTTAGCGCCAGGGGCTTCTTTGCTCACATGAGAATTAACTACCTGGCAGTTTTCACGCTTCCTTCCGGCATTAATATATTCTTCAAAGCGACATAAAACGTTGTGCTGACCATGTGGATGACCACAGACAAACGTCGATATACAGATACTGTAGCGCACCCTGGCACTATCTTGACGTTGATTATATGAACCACCTAGTCGCTGCTGAGAAGCTAATTTGAACAAATATTTCCCGGTCATAGAAAGTGTAGCTTTTCTGAAAGAAACAATCAAGTGCATAAGCAATACTCCATAGAATAATACCAAAGCATCTCATACTTCGATGAACAGTGTGGTAGACAGGCAGACGAAATCAGCGATATTAACCATAGGATCATCCTGGTACCCAGCATGGGTTGATGTGGGTTACCCCTGCTGCTAATCTACTCTTTTACCTCTTTCTTTTTAAACTTAGATCTTAAAGCTGCAAATATTGCGGGGAAAAAAGTAACAACAGCAATCACTACAATTACTATGTCAAAGTTCTTTTTAACCACAGGAATCTGCCCCAATAAGTATCCCGCCATAAGTAAACTTGTTATCCAGGCAACCCCTCCAATAACATTAAAAAGAGTAAATCTTCCAAACGGCATCTTCGCAACACCCGCAACGAATGGAGCTATTGTTCTGAAGATAGGTAGGAAGCGACTAAAAATAATGGCTTTACCACCATGCTTTTCAAAAAACATGTGCGATTGATTATAATATTCGAGTTTTAGTATTCTGTTGTTCTCTTTAAACACCCGAACACCAAAATAACTACCTAATTTATAATTTAATGAATTACCTAATATAGCCGCCACAATTAAGAGGATCAGCATCACCCAAATACTTAAACCTGTATTTTCTCCGGCAATTAAAGTTCCCATGGCGAACAACAAAGAATCGCCAGGTAAAAAGGGAGTAACTACAAAACCTGTCTCGGCAAAAATGATTAAAAAAAGAATGGCATATGTCCAATTCTGATAATCTCTGATGATCTCCTCCAAATGCTTATCAATATGAAGAAGAAAGTCTATTAAAAAAGTGAAAAATTCCAAGTTTTATAAATTAAGCCCAAAAATAAAAATATCATGCTTATTACCATGATATTTTTAAACTTAGAAATGTCATTTAATTAATTAGTGTGCTATAACGTGTCCTGTTAATTCCGTTGCTGTAACTCCATCAACCCAAATGGTATAATTTTTATTGGCTTGCAAATTCGCATCAAGTTCAGCCGAAACTGGTGAATCTACTATATCCGCAACAAACTTAAATTTAGTACCCGGGTCGAGATCGATATAAGACGATGCACTTTTAAAAGGTATTTTTTCTGAGATCTTGGTAGTTCCGGATAAAACCGAAATCGTATTAGCTAATAAGTAATTCAAATTAATGAACCTCACTTTAGCTTTACCCGCAACTGCCGAAGGTTTCATATCATCATTGATGATTGTTGCCATGTGCAATTCCTTCTGGGTGGTCTGACTCTTTGATTCGGTATAATAGAAAACAGTTGCGTTAATTCCTATTGGAACACCTACAACCGGTGTAGCAGCATTAGCTGTATCTGAACTTATATTACCAAAGGCAAACTGACTATTTCCTGAAGTAACAGTAATATAGCCACTGGATGCACCATACGGAATAGGAATAGAATTTTTCTTGCTTCCATTTAAATAAAATTCCTGCGGACTCGACCCTCTCACTGCGTTAACAGCATTAACATATGCGTCTCCAACAGGCTCTGGTTTGGGTTCTTTAAAACAAGAGCTCAGGAGTATAACACCCAGAGTTAAGCATAAAAAGAATGATTTTTTCATAGTAGTATTATTAAAATTACACTAAACAACGATGACCTGGTCAAAAACCAAGCCATCCAAAATATTTAAATGAGTATTAATTATAATTATTCAACATTACTGGCATAACCAACATTAAAACATCTTCATTTTCATCATTAGTCTGAGGAATTAACAATCCAGCGCGATTTGGCGTAGAAAGCTCCAAGGTAACTTCCTCTCCACTCAAATTGCTTAACATTTCAATTAAGAAGCGTGCATTAAATCCTATTTCCAAATCTTCACCTTCATACTGGCAGCTTAAACGCTCATGCGCTTCATTCGCAAAATCTAAATCCTCAGAAGAAATGTTTAATTCACTTCCATTGATTTTTAGTCTTACCTGGTGAGTGGTTTTATTAGCAAAAATAACTACCCTGCGTAGTGTATTCAAAAACAAAGCCCTGTCAATCACTAACTTATTAGGGTTATTAGCCGGTATAACCGCTTCATAATCCGGATAACGCTCATCGATCAAACGACAAACCAAGTTTATATTCTCAAATTTAAAGAAAGCGCTTGTTGCATTATAATCAACAGAAACATTCACATCAGTTGATGGTAATGCAGCTTTCAATAAAGTTAAAGCTTTTTTAGGAAGGATGAAAGAAGATGTTTTATCCGCTTTACTATCCATACGTCTGTATCTTACTAATTTATGTGCATCAGTTGCTACAAAAGTGATGTGTTCTTCAGATAATTGACAAAAAACACCAGTCATGGCCGGTCTTAATTCATCATTACTTACCGCAAAAATAGTTTTGGTAATGGCCTCGGTCAGTACAGACGCTGGTAAGTTTACAGACGAAGCATTTTCTACAACCGGTATTTTTGGAAAATCATCTCCATTTTCACCGCTCAGTTTATATTTACCGTCTCCTGCACTAATCTCAATAGAGAATGATGCATCGTCAATATTAAAAGAAATAGGTTGATCTGGTAAAGTCTTTAAGGTATCTAACAGTATTCTTGCCGGCACAGCTACTTTACCGCCTTCTTTAGATTCAACAGCCAAAGAAGTGGTCATGCTGGTTTGTAAGTCCGTTGCAGATATCGTTAAATTTCCGTCTTTAATTTCAAATAAGAAATTTTCCAGTATAGGCAAAACAGTACTGCTGCTTGATGCACCATTTACTGTTTGCAAATGTTTTAATAACGTTGATGTGGATACAATAAATCTCATAGTATGATCTTGTCAGTTCTCAAAAATATAAAAATTACCTTGCATACTTATGTTTGCGGTAATAATGTTGAAAAATTGCGAACGATATTAACAATAGTAAAGGAAAAACAACATTAATAAGCTGCCATTGTAGCTTTTCGGTACGCAAACGCACCTTGTCCAACAACCTGATCTTAACTTCTTTATTGCGTAAAGAGATCAAATTATCATCATTAGATAAAAAGTCGGCAATATTTAATAACAATGCCTTATTTCCATAGTTTCTTTCTGTATATCTGTCAAAACCCAATGGAAAAACAGATCCGTCTCTGGCACTTATTTGATTTTTGAAGACATCTCCATCCCCAATCACTATCATTTTTGTGGCTTTACTCTCTGCAGGCACACTGTATTGTTCAGTAATTCCGGCAGGAGCCGACCTGTTTAGAAACACAGATTGAAATTTGCCCTCCAAGAGTACGCCAACAGTTCGCTGCACGCTGGCATACTCGCGCGGATCTGGCTGTTCCGCAACCATTTGCAGCGAAAGCATCTTTGGTGTATGATGCACCTTATTATAAGCTGAGCTCTGTAAAATCACCTTTTTATTAACTCCTTTTACTCCAATAGTATCAACAGTGCTAACAAATTCACTCCTTATTCCATCCATATTTTTTACGAGGCTATTAGCTGTATCAGGCATCAGTATTGGATAAAACACCCATGGTGCCATTTGAATCTGTCCCTGCTGTCCGCCCATGCTTAAAGGAATTTCTGCACAGTTGGCATCAGCTATAAGATCATAGTTAATTCTTGCGCCATATATAAACAGCATATCATCAAGATTCAGCTTTTTGTTAAAAGCCAGTTGTTCTCCTGCCCCCCTTAAACTATCTAAGCTGGCGCTCACCTGATCTATACTCCAAACTACCCTGCCACCGTTCATTACAAAATAATTGATCTTGTATTTTTCGGCTTCTGTAAATTCCTTTTCGGGTTTTGCAATTATCAATAGCTTTAATTTATCTAAACCCGCCTTATCAATTTGGTTAAGGTTTACCCTACCCACGTCATAACTATCCGACAAGCTTTTTATCGCATCATTCAACAGCAAATCAGAGAGCTCACCATTTCCTTCCGTAAAACCAATTCTTGGATGCTGTCCGCTCAATACCTTTTGAATGGCTGATGTAAATACATATTCCAGGTTTTGTATAGAATTATTGATATTTTCTTCATAGTTGCCTGAGGCATCCAGGTTTTGCAATAATTTTAAAGCCAGCTGATTTCCATTCCCTTCAACCATTGCCATTGGAAATATGGTTTTTTGAGCAAACCCGTTATCGTTCTTAATATTTAAGGTGGTAGGCTCTATTCCTACCTGATATAGGTGATTAATAACTGTGTCCTGCTCGGCTGCAGACAGCCCGGATATCGGATCAACAAATTCAACGTTAATATCAGTACCTGCATAGGCTTTGTAGTCAGTTAACAGATCTTTTGCAGCATTTCTCAAACGCTTAAAAGCCGCTGGTAAATCGCCCTCCAGAAAAATAGTAATTGTTATTGGTTTCTTAGCTTCTTTTAAAATCGTTTTAGATTTTGGTGTTAACGTAAAACGCTTCTCTTTTGTAAAGTCTATCCGGGTATAAACATACTGTGATACAACATTCAATAATATTAGCCCTGCCAAAAGACCAATTAATCCGGCACTCTTGCTGTTCTTCAACTTTACCATTTTCTCCCTCCTATTACCAGCTTGGTAATTCCTAAAAAGAAGAATACAAAACTTATAAAATAAACAAGATCACGAGTATCCAAAACTCCTCTGCTTATAGATTGATAGTGCTCATTTACACTTAATCCTAAAAAAATACTTTCCAGGTAACGCATCGAAAAAATTTTGCTCAATGCATCAAAACCGCTGTACGCTACAAAGCAGATAAATACTGCAACTGCAAAGGCAATAACCTGATTTTTAGTAATAGATGACGCAAATATGCCAATGCCAACAAAAGCACTTCCCAGTAGCAATAAACCCAGATAAGAACCAATTACCGCGCCAGTATCAATATTCCCGGCTGGCAAACCCAGCTTGTAAATAGAATAATAATAAATTATAGTAGGCACCAATGAAAACAACACCAGTACCAAACATGCAAAATACTTTGCCAGAATAATTTGCCAATCTGTTAATGGCCTTGATGCCAGTAAAATATAAGTACCTTCTCTCCTCTCTTCAGCAAACGAACGCATGGTTATTGCAGGGATCAGAAACATGAATAGGAATGGCACCAAACTAAAGAACCCGGTGAGTTCAGCATATCCATACTCCAATATCGAGGTATCAGGAAAGAACCAAAGCAGCAAACCTGAGGTTAGTAAAAACACACCAATGGTAATATAAGCCATTAATGAATTTAACAAACTGAATAATTCCCTTTTAAAAACTGCGTACATTCATTTGCTTTTAAAAATTGTATCCGGCTCTTAAACCAATAAATGATAAAGTTCCGGTATTTTTTATCCACCCCTCATATCTGGCTCCAATATCTAAAGAACCTGTACGTGAAACAGGAATTTCAACGCCCAATCCAGGTGTATAAATAAAAGAAACTCCACTGCCATTAGCTGTCGCGATAGACGACCCCACTTCAGCTGTTCCGTAAATATTTTCGGTGATGAAATATCTTGCTCCAACTTTAATCGGAATAAAACTTTGCCTGTATTTCAATGTACCAATAGTTTCTTTACCATTGAATCTGATATAGCCTAAATTTCCGGTAATGTTTAATGATTTTGACACCGGATGCTGATAAAGTAGAGAACCACCTGTTCCATAATTTGCAAAGTCTCCAAAATCGCCGATAGGTAAGCCTACGTCAAATCCAATTCCCAATCTTGGGTCTGCAATTTGAGCGCTAGATTGTGCCTTAACATCAACCAACTGGAAAAATCCCGCAGTAAGAATTAAGAAAAATATTTTTTTCATTAGTTAAATTTCAACGAGCTGCAATATTATAAAATATAGCTAGTATAACAAAGCTTTGGATAATTACCAGGTTGTCTTCTTTTTTATGATAACACCATACTATAGGCAAAGATGCTTTTAAGAAAATACTCAACTTATATTCTGTTAAATAAGATTACAGTATAACCTCATATTAACAACATAACGAATACATAGTTGAAATACCATTGAAATAGTATGTTAATTATGTTCTTTATTTGTACTTATATTGTTATTATTATATTTTCATTATTAGCGTGGTAATAACTGCATATCAGAGGTAGTACTACCTTTCTTAGTTCCTAATGCATTAGGGAAACGGTAATTTGCAAGGTGATAGTTTACATGGAGGTCAGAAACGAGGTACTGATTAACAAAAAAAGCCGCTTGAACTTAATCAAGCAGCTTTTTTTATTCGTTTAAACGAACCTTTTGGTTTTTGATTATAAACCGAAATTATATGCTAATCTTAATCCGATGAAAGAGCTGGTTCCATTATTAGACCATCCTTCATAACGTCCACCTAATTCTATAGTTGATTTATCAGCAACAGGAAACTCAACACCAATACCTGGAGAATATGCAAATGCAGTTCCTACACCACTTTTTGTTGAGAAAACCGCTCCTAATTCTCCGTTAACAAAGATGTTTTCGGCAAGAAAATATCTTAATCCAGCTTTAACCGGGATAAAACCAATGCTAGGATTTTTAAATGTAACCCCCATAGCACTTACTTCTTTACCAGTGAAATCTAAATAACCAGCGTTACCAGTTAAATTTAGATTAGCAGCTATCGGGTGTTGGTACGTTAGTGAACCACCATATCCTAATTTGTATCCATCACCAAAGTCGCCCATTGGAAATGCAAACTCAGCTCCAATACCTAACTTTGGACCTGTCATAGCAACATCTTTTTGAGCCTTAACGCTCGAGAATGCAAAAAGACCTGCAATTGCTGTTAGTAAAAATACTTTTTTCATTTCTGTTTAATTTAAATTGTGTAATTATAATCCTTAGATACAAAAACTTGGCCAATCGTTACAAAAAATAAAACTCTACAGTAAATAATTATTAACAAACGCACAATTGACTTATTTTATTGAGAAGTCAGTTTTCTAAAAATCTCTTCAAGAGACGAAGATTGGTGTTGCTTTTTAAGTTCATTGATTTCGGCATTTGCTACAATCTTTCCTTTATTGAGGATGATGACCTCGTCGCAAACTGCCTCTACTTCTTGCATAATATGTGTTGATAGGATAACCGTTTTGTCCTTTCCCAGCTTCTTAATCAGTTCCCGAATGTCGGTAAGCTGATTTGGATCTAAACCTGATGTAGGTTCATCAAGTATTAAGATCTCGGGATTATGAATAATTGCCTGAGCCAATCCTACCCTCTGCTTGTAGCCTTTAGAAAGCATATTTATTTTTTTGTGCTGCTCGGCCCCTAAGCCAACGGCATCTATTGTCTCCTTAACTTTTTGCTCGGGGTGCTGAAGCTTATAGGTATTGGCAACAAACAATAAAAACTCTTTTACATACATATCTGTATATAAAGGCGTGTTTTCTGGCAGGTAACCAATAATACGTCTAACATCCAAACTCTGGGTTTGCGAATCGAAGCCGCACAACTCAGCGGAGCCGGAGGTTGGCTTCAGATAACCGGTAAGCATGCGCATCGTGGTAGATTTTCCGGCACCGTTTGGCCCAAGGAAACCTAATATCTTTCCGGGTTTAACCTCAAAACTAACTTCATCGACAGCCTTTTGCTTATCGTAATACTTAGACAAATACTGTACTTTAATGCTCAATTTATTTAATTTTTAGGTTTACCGGAGTGCTCATTTTCAAAAGTAGAAAAAACACCACTGCATTCATGAAAACCATTAAAATATTTTATCTAAGTTTGCATCATTATGGCAAAAAACACTAACGACGAGCAATTTAAAAATGTAATATCACACGCCAAGGAATATGGTTTTGTATTCCAAAGCAGCGAAATATATGATGGACTAAGTGCTGTATACGATTACGGGCAGTTAGGGGCAGAATTAAAAAACAACATCAAAACTTATTGGTGGAAAGCCATGGTACAAATGCATGAAAATATTGTAGGCATTGATTCTGCAATATTTATGCATCCAAAAATATGGAAAGCAAGTGGTCACGTTGACGGATTTAACGATCCTATGATCGATAATAAAGATTCGAAAAAACGCTACCGTGCTGATCAGTTATTAGAAGATAAAATTGCACGTTACGAAAAAGACGGCAAAACAGATAAAGCTGCAAAGCTACAAGCTGATATGGATGAGGCTTTAAAATCTGAAAACCTACAGCAATTAAAAACATTAATTGAAGAACACGAAATAGCATGCCCGGTAAGCGGCACAAAAAACTGGACAGAAGTACGTCAGTTTAACCTGATGTTTAGTACCCAGTTTGGTGCTATGGCCGAGGGGGCAGAAGAAATATACTTACGTCCTGAAACTGCTCAGGGTATTTTTGTAAACTTCCTTAATGTTCAGAAATCGGGAAGGATGAAAATTCCTTTTGGTATTGCACAGATAGGAAAAGCTTTTAGAAACGAGGTAATTGCCCGTCAGTTCATTATGCGTATGCGTGAGTTTGAACAAATGGAAATGCAATTCTTTGTACGCCCGGGTGAAGACAAAAAATGGTTTGCATACTGGAAAGAGGCTCGTTTAAAATGGCATTTGGCTTTAGGCACCTCTGCCGAAAAATACAGATACCACGATCATGTTAAACTTGCTCACTATGCGAATGCAGCTACCGATATTGAATTTGAATTCCCGTTTGGGTTTAAAGAAGTAGAAGGTATTCATAGCCGTACAGATTTCGATCTTTCTCAGCACCAGGAATTCTCTGGCAAGAAAATGCAATATTTCGACAATGATCTTAATGAAGAGGGAAAACCATATGGCAACTATGTACCTTATGTGATAGAAACTTCTATAGGTTTAGATCGTATGTTCCTTTTAACCATGATCAATGCTTTTGAAGAGCAGGACCTTAGTGATGGAGAAAAACAAGATAGCAGGACCTTATTACGTTTACACCCTTGCCTTGCTCCTGTTAAAGTAGCGATATTCCCACTTACTAAAAAAGATGGTTTACCGGAAAAAGCAAGAGAAATTATGAACAGCTTAAAGCTGGATTTCAACTGTGTATATGAAGAAAAAGATGCCATTGGTAAGCGTTACCGCAGACAAGATGCTATTGGTACTCCTTTCTGCTTAACAATTGACCATCAGACACTGGAAGATGATACGGTAACCATTCGTCATCGTGATACAATGGAGCAACAACGTATTGACATTAAAGATCTTCAAACATTAATTGAAAGCAAAACAAGCTGGAAAAACTTGTTAAGGTAATATTTGCTAAAGCATCGTCATACCGCTGAAGAGCGGTATCTCGCTTTTTCCAGGCAAACTTTCCCTTGAGGGATGCTGAAATAAATTCAGCATGACGAACGAGCTCTCAGGATGACGAAAGCACAAAGAAGAGGGGGCAGTAAAACTGCCCCCTCTTCTTATTTTTTCAAAACGCTACTCAATGAATATTCCCAGTTCATTCTTGCAATATTAAGAACTGAAATCTGTTGGGGGCATTCTACCTCGCAGGCCTCTGTATTACTGCAGTGTCCGAAATTCTCTTCATCCATTTGTTTTACCATAGAAAGCACCCTTTTCCGCGACTCCATTTTTCCTTGAGGCAATTTTGCCAGGTGGGAGATTTTGGCTGATGTAAATAAGGCCGCACTTGAGTTTTTACAAGTAGCAACACAAGCGCCGCATCCTATGCAAGCAGCAGAGTCAAAAGCAGATTCGGCCTGTTCATGTGTAATGGGTATTCCATTTGCTTCAGGTGCCTGACCAGTATTTACAGAAACAAACCCACCAGCCATAATAATCCTGTCAAATGCTGACCTATCAACCCTTAGATCCCTTTTTATAGGAAAAGCCAAAGCTCTGAATGGTTCAACATAAATGGTGTCGCCATCTTTAAACTCACGCATATGAAGCTGGCAGGTAGTAAGATTTGCTATGGGGCCATGTGCTTGTCCGTTAATCATCATTCCACACTGCCCGCATATTCCTTCCCTGCAATCATGGTCAAATTCAACAGGGCGGTCGCCTTTTAAAACCAGCTGCTCATTTAAGGTATCCATCATCTCCAGAAAAGACATATGAGGGATCACGTTATCCAGTTCGTAATCTACCAGCTTACCCTCGCTGGCAGCATCACTTTGTCTCCAAATTTTTAGATATAACTTCATCAGCCTATTTATTTATAGCTTCTTACTGCCAGTTCAACATTTTCAAAGTGTAATGGTTCAGGGATCAGCAATTCTTCCTGTCCTTCTCCCCGCCATTTCCAGGCAGATACGAAACAGAACTTTTCATCATTCCTTAAAGCCTCTCCTTCCGGAGTTTGATATTCTTCTCTAAAATGGGCACCACATGATTCGTCTCGAGTTAAAGCATCCAGGCACATCAACTCTGCCACTTCGAGGTAATCACCAATACGACCTGCCTTTTCCAATTCTCCGTTCATCTCATCTTCATCGCCAGGAACTTTAAGGTCTTTATAAAAATCAGCCCTTAGCTTTTTTATTTCGTTTATGGCGGGGATTAATCCTTCTTTGCTTCTTGATAAACCACAATAATCGTATAATAACTTGCCTAAAGTCTTATGGAAATAATCGGCCGTTTTAGTACCATTTATTTCCAGCAGTTTACTTAGTTGCGCTCTTACCTGAACTTCGGCATCGATAAATGCCTGATGATCTATCGGCACTCTTTCTGATTTAATTTCTCCGGCCAGATAATTTGAAACCGTATATGGTGCAATAAAATAACCGTCTACACATGCCTGTAATAAAGAATTTGCACCTAACCTGTTGGCTCCATGATCAGCAAAGTTAGCTTCACCAAGGGCAAACAACCCTGGTATGGTCGTCATCAGTTCATAATCAACCCATAGTCCGCCCATTGAGAAGTGAGCCGCAGGAGATATCATCATAGGCTCTACATAGGCGTCGGTAGCCGTAATTTTGCGGTACATGTCAAACAGGTTGCCATACTTCTCTTTAATACGCCCTTTTCCCTGCTCCTTAATCGCCTTGGAAAAATCCAGATAAACGGCATTCCTTTGCGGCCCTACTCCAAATCCTGCGTCTATGCGTTCCTTTGCCGCTCTCGAGGAAATATCGCGTGGGGCAAGATTACCGAAGGCAGGGTAACGTCTTTCTAGGTAGTAATCACGTTCTGATTCAGGAATATCATTAGGTTTCCGGTTTTCAGAAGGTTTTAAAGGCACCCAAATTCGCCCATCATTCCGCAGCGACTCAGACATAAGTGTGAGCTTAGATTGGTAATCGCCCGATTGTGGTAAGGATGTTGGGTGTACCTGGGTCCAGCTTGGACATGCCATTAATGCACCCTTCTTGTGTGCACGCCATATGGCAGATGCATTGCATCCCATTGCAAGGGTTGATAAATAATAGATTTTACCAAAGCCCCCGGTGGCCAAAATTACGGTATGAGCACTATGCCTTTCTATCTCTCCTGTATCAAGATTTCTTACAATAACGCCTCTTGCTTTTCCATCGATAACTACTACATCCAACATTTCATGCCTTGTGTAAAGCTTAACGGTTTTGGCAGCAACCTGACGCATTAAAGCCTGATAAGATCCTAAAAGCAACTGTTGTCCTGTTTGTCCTCTTGCATAAAAAGTCCGGCTAACCTGTACACCTCCAAAAGATCGATTATTCAGATACCCGCCATATTCTCTGCCAAAAGGCACACCTTGGGCAACTGCCTGATCTATTAACTGAGCCGAACATTCTGCAAGCCTATAAACGTTTGCTTCGCGTGACCGGAAATCGCCGCCTTTAATGGTATCATAGAACATACGATAAACACTATCTCCATCATTCTTGTAATTCTTGGCCGCATTTACTCCACCTTGTGCAGCTACTGAGTGTGCACGCCTTGCTGAATCCTGAAAACAGAAAGATTTAACATTGTATCCCATCTCGGCCAATGATGCCGCAGCAGCACTACCTGCCAGTCCGGTACCAATAACAATAACGTCCATTTTTTTTCGGTTGGCGGGATTAACCAGCTTAGCATGGTCTTTATAGAAACTCCATTTATCTTTTAATGGTCCCGGTGGTATTTTAGCGTTCAGTTCCATAAAACATGTTGAGTTAAGTAAATATAAATTGGAATAATAGCGAAACCGATAGTGATGATATAGCTATAGCCTGTACCAAAAGTCCTTACCCACGAAACATATTTAGGATGATACAAACCCAGTGATCTGGCTGCACTATAAAAGCCATGCAGCAGATGATAACCCAGCGCGAACATAGACAGCACATAGAAAAGTACGTACCACCAGTCGTGATAGGCAGCCACCACTATTGCGTATAGGTCTTTATGCCCACTTTCATCTTTCGGTAAGCTTCCGAACTTGTACTGGTACCAAAAATCCCTGAAATGAAATACCAAAAATATCAGAATTAGTGTGCCAAGTATCCCCATATTTCTTGAATACCATTTACTGGCTTTGCCCCTGTTATCCACGGCATACCTGCCTGCTGTTTTTTTATTTTTAAGCGTAATTATCAATGCATCCAGGCAATGAATTACAATAGATGCATAGAGAACATAAGAAATGATCTTTATAAAAATATTGCCGGATAGCAGCTGAGAATAACTGTTAAAGCTGGCTTTTGCTTGTTCGGCAGGTAATAATAACTGCAGATTTCCAAGCAAATGAATGACAAGAAAAAAACACAGAAACAACCCCGTAACTGCCATTAGCGTTTTTCGCATCAGTGTAGATGCTCTGTTTTTATTATCCATAAGCTTTAAATTAATACAAGCCGATCATCTTCCACCACAGCCCCCCTATTCCCATCCAGATCAAAAGAAAAACGATACTCAAAACAAATCCCTTTGACCACCAGTCCTTGACATCAACGAATGTACTTCCAAAAAATACCGGTGCCGGACCATGCCCGTAATGGGTTAATGTTCCAAAAATACCACCACAAAAGCCCAGCGATAATGCAAGCAGCATGGGCGGAATGCCAATGGTGATACCCACGCCAAGCAAAGCTGCATACATAGACGCAACGTGCGCTGTTGCACTTGCAAACAAATAATGACTGTAAAAGTAAACCAGAATAATAATAGGAAAAGCCATGGTCCAGCTCAGCCCTCCTATTTTTGCCCTTACCAATTCACTGAACCATGGGATTAATCCCAGCGTATTCAAAGAACTACCCATCATTACCAAGGCCGAGAACCATACAATTGTATCCCATGCGCCCTTTTCACTTTTCACATCTTCCCAGGTTAAAACCTGCGATAACAACAGGAATACCAGACCAATAAAGGCAGTAGTTGTGGCGTCGATTTTAAAAATATCTCCTGTTATCCATAAAAAAAGCAAGACAACAAATGCAGTTAACATCAACCATTCGTTGCGTGTTACAGCTCCCATCTCTTTCAATTTTTCGGAGGCCATTTTAGGTGCTCCTCCCGTCGATTTTATTTCTGGAGGATAGATTTTGTATAAGATATATGGCACCAGAATCAAAGAGATAATTCCTGGAATTATTGCGGCCCACATCCAAGACATCCATGTGATATTTATACCAAGATCTGCAGCAAATTTCTGACACATGGGATTACTCGCTGTACCTGTTAGAAACATTGAGGACGTGATGAGGTTGATGTTATAACAACTTAATGTTAAATAGCCTCCTAGCTTACGGTGCGTTTCCGGTTTTTCTGGAACTGAATCGAAATTAAGGGCCATAGACTTCATGATCGGATAAATAATACCACCCCCTCTTGCAGTATTACTTGGAATAGCGGGTGCCAGTACAAGATCTGCAAGGCCCAATCCATAGCCCAAACCTAGAGAGCTTCGGCCAAACACTCTGATAAAAAGGTAGGCAATTCTGCTTCCAAGACCCGTTTTTATAAAGCCCCTTGCGATGAAAAATGAAATGCCAATTAGCCAGATAACCTTATCTCCAAAACTACTTAAGGCCATTGAGATCGATTTACCCGGGTTTCCTGGTGCCAACACCCCTGTTAAAGCAACTATTGCGATAGCAATCATAGACATGGTACCCATGGAAGCTGCTTTTAAGATAATACCTAAAATAGTTGCTAAAAAAATAGCCAGCAAATGCCATGCTTCGGGCTTTACACCTTCTGGTACTGGTAAAAACCAGATTAACAACCCAAAAGCCAATGTAGCCAGCATCATTTTGTAGTTGATCTCTTTCATAATTTAACGGATTAGAGTGAATTAGATAATTAAAATCTTGCCTGAACCTGGCAAATAATCCTATTTGTATTGTACTGCGTTGTATTGGGGATATTTCTTTCGTATCTGTCCATTAGCAATCCCAATTGAACTCTAATGGCGTATGCTTCAGCAAAGGCCGCACTGATCATTGGAATATAACTTTGTCGGGAATTTCCCACTTGCTTAAAATCTGAATCGAGGTATTCATATCGCACTGCAAATTCCAAACTTTTGAGTCTAGCATTTTTAATACTGTAAGCCACATTTGGCAATACATAGATGCCGCGCATTGCATACTCACTTACCGGGATTACCGGATTTTCCTGGCCAAAGAATGCAACACTGTTTATCCCTTGTTTATATTCTGAAACAAGTTCTATACCCCACCGCTCATTCAGCTGCTTTTTATAATCAACATCGGCACCATAAGCCCATATTTTTTGGCCCATGTTTTTGCCAACTCCACCACTAGCACCCAACTGCGTAGTTTTACCTAAACCAACTACAATTCGGGCAGGAATTATTTTACCGTCGTCGTTATCACTTACCTGATTTCGGTTGTTGCCATTAAAAATACCTATATAATATTTTACAGGAACATCAGTATTTTTAATCTCTCCAAAATAAGTGGCACCTATTTGAAAGCTCTGCCAACTGTTTGAACCAAAAAGATAATATTGATTTGAATAATCAATGGAACGTACAAAATCAACAGGATAATTATCTTCCTGACCAAATTGAGGCCTGAACTGACCGAATTGGAAATTCACATAATCATTAATACTGTACTTAATGTATGCGTTTTCGAGCACTTTGTTTTGAGGGTTGCCTGTAAAATCACCAAAGTTGACCAGTATAACAGCATTAATTCGATCGTTTATAGTAGCATTCAATTGTAAACGTGCCCGTTTTACAGAAAAAGAATTTCTGGAAAAATGCTCATCGCCGGCATGATGCATACCAGCAATATCAATATCGTCATCAAGCGAATAATTAAATTGAGTTTGCAGCATTCCTGAAAAATTGATCTTGGCTTTTTCAGAAACGGGAACGCTTATTCCTTGTGCTTTACTTAAAAGGGGGCTGCAGAATAAAAAGACGGCCAGGAGGTGAGAACGACATTTCATAGGGATGATTTACGTAAGTGTTTCCGTTAAAGCAAATTAATAAAAATTTGAGGCTAAAAAAAGTGTTCAGAGTTATTATTTTTAATAATGTATATCATTTTATTATAAAATGTTTCATTTTGAAAAATGTCTACGCTCTTCTAAAGTAAAACAGCCCTGTCGCTATTTGCAACAAGGCTGTTCCGGAATTTAGCAATCGTTATTTCTAGAAATTTGTGAGGGCAAATACATTCCCTGCAAAATCTGCTACATAAAGGGTGTTTTCCACAACTGATAAATCAGCAAATATTGGAGCGCCCAGATTAATTTTCCTCAGTACATTTCCAGAATTTTCATCCAAGACATAGATATATCCATCAGAGGCTCCAAGAAGAAGCTTATTTTTATACTTAATAACTGAACATTCTACAGTAGCCGACTCGGGACCTGCATACGGAGCAGAATAAACAAGCGCATTGCCAGTAGTAGTATTCCACGTTTCTTGTAAAGTATTAACATCATAAGCAACAACTCCATGTTTAGCGGTTGGCATAATAATATGCTTATCTGTAACCAAAGGTGCTGCCATTACCTTAAATTCATAATTGGCATCAATTTTTTGAAGTGTCTTTCCGGTTTGAGGATCTAACACAAAAATGGCGTTCAGACCAGTGATGTATAATTTACCATTTACATACTTCCCGGTACTGCTTCTAAAACGCAAACCTTCGTCACTTCTTTTCCATAGTAATTTACCAGTTCTTTTATCATGACCGAATAGACTTTGCCAATTACTGCCGGTAATTATGACATCGCCCGCAATTGTCATCTTTTCAGGTGTACCTTCTCCTCCTCGCCACTCTTTATTTACCCAAATAGTTTTACCTGATTTAACCTCAAGTGCCTGGAAATAACCTTCAGCCCCTGTATAATAAATACCGTTCTCTGCTACCCCTGCAGAGATGTAGCCAGGCAAGCTCTTCATGCCCAGGTCTTTCTTCCAGACCAATTCACCAGATGATGCTTCTAGCGCATAAGTAAAGCCTTCCATATCTGTACATAGTACCAATCCGCGGTCATAAGCTATTTCATGTTTGATGGAGTTACGAGTTTTATAATGCCATAAAACTTTTCCACTCTGCGGATCAAGTGCTGTAATTCCGCAATTGATATTGTTACCATCATCTATTGTAGCCGCAAATAGTCGCCCTTCGGCAAACAGGGGTGCAGTTTTCCATATATTTCCTTTTATGTTACTTATCCATTTTAATGATGTTTCTGTATCAATTTTAAAAGACTGTTTCTGTATGTGCTGCTCGCCATCTGCAAAAACAACTTCGGTTTGTATTGTTAAAGGTTTCCCTTTTGCCAACTTAGTCACGGGTATTTTCCCTTCCCAATTCCAATCAGTATTTGCGGTCAAAGCTGTTTCGGCCAGCTTATTTCCTTTACCGTCATAGATTATGCTCTTAACATTCATTACCGTAGTTTCACTATCGTAAACATTCGCATTTACGATTAGTGCTCCGTTTTTCACCTTTACCATATCCGACCCGGATGGAGTAGTTACCACCAGGTGCTTATGCAAATAAGTATAATGTGGTTTTACTTTTTTTACACCATTTTTATCAATTTCTATAGACAGGAATTGTCCTGCAGAGTTATCTATTCCCCCTTTATCGGGTGGTGCAGATGAAATGTAATGAATCCCTGTCTTTTCGCTTTTCCTTACAAAATTATTGTGCCAATGGCCATAAACCCATGCTTTTAAATTATTATCATTTAAATTGATAGAATCGTTTTTACCTTTTAAAATGAATTGATCGTTGTAAGTAAGGAGATCATGATTAAAGATAATTACGGGTTTGTTTTTATCTACAGCAGCAAGGTCATTTTTCATCCAGCTGATTACCTCATCCACTGTATACGATGGCTGAAAATCGCCAGACCTCATTGGAGTTACAATAAAATGTGCTGGTCCGGCATCAAAAGAGTAATATACCGGGCCAAACAAATTTTCAAACAGTTCCTCGCCATAAGCCCCTTTAACGAGGTCATGATTACCAATACAGTAAAAAATTTGCTTACCCAATGTTTCAGATGTAATCTGGTTGGCATGGAAGTTTAATCCCTTTTCGTAACAGATATCGCCGGTATGAACAATAAAGCTGATGCCCTGTTTTTTTGCATAGTTCTTTACATTCACAATCCAATCGTTGTACTTATCAGTCTCGGTATCCGTAATCTGAAGCATTTTAACAGATGTTCCGGCACTTGTAGGATCTTCAACTAAACCAAAATTATATACCTTATCTGTCGTCTCACCTACTTTGATATAATGTTTATCAGTTAGTTTATAACCAGCAGGAATAGTAATGAATATAAACCTCGTTTTTGAATGACCAGGCAGGTTAAAGCTACCCTCTTTATCTGTGCTTAATACATTTTGCCCATCAGATACGGCTACATTGGCTATACCCGGCTCAGATGTATCAGCAAGTTTGTTCTTATTTTTATCTAGAAAAACCTTTCCCTTAAATTGGGCATTTGCTATACCAACAAAAGATAAGTAAAAAAATAAAATCGCTAGTATTCTCATGGTTTGTTTGTGTGTAAATTTAAAAAGCAGCAGGCGATTAAACCTGCTGCCGGAGAGTGCTGTCATTTTAATATTATTACCAACCAAACACTTGTTTTAAGGCCGGGTTAACTACAGTTTCACTTATTGGTATTGGCCTGTAATAATACTTTGGTTCAATAAATGTTCTCGGCTGATCTCTATCGCGCGTAAATGCTACAAAACCAGAAGTGCCATTAGTAAGGTAAAAATTCTGGTCCTTACCGTCTTTATCTTTTAAGTAGTATTTAGATAGGTTCTTTTTCACATCCTCTGGGAGATTTGCGATCGCAGATTCATCATTAGGAGAGGTTAGAATTGCAATATCAGGTATACCATCTCCTGTAACATCCAATCCACCCATTGCCGGAACATACATCCCTTGCTGACTGTTTTGTAAAACTTTACCTACTTTCCAACGAACTATATCATCATACCTTAAACCTTCGCAAGCCATCTCCACCCTTCTTTCCCTGCGAATTTCAAGTAATACCGCTGTATTTGCTCCCATGGCATTAGGGTAAGTAGCTGAAAGTACCGGATCTAGTGCTACCCCCATGCTTAATGCAGGCATTTGCACCCTATTCCTTAACTTATTAATTGTTTGATCCAGGTCGGCTTGAGTAATCGTTCCGGATTCAGCCTTTGCCTCTGCATTTATCAAAAGAACCTCAGCATATCTAAATATTGGTAAGTCTGTGTAGTTCATTACCCAGCCTTGCATTAAATCAGCAGAACGGGGATAAAATTTAATTTGATTATAACCTCCAAGGGTTGGCTTTATTCTATATGGCGCCGTAGCATTATTCGGCCCTCTAAATGCCGGATTAATAATAGTTTCTGCCATACGAGGGTCGCGACCGGCAAATACTTCTGTATATAACTTGGTATTGTAGCCGGGTGTTGAGGTGAATGGAGAACCATCTGTTTTAAGATAAGTATCAGCCAGATTTTTACTAAGAGACCAGATATAGTCTAATACTGTATGGCTATTGTTACCAACTCCAAGTTCTTTTCCATAATCAGCCCACATAATCATCTCTTTATTCGCGGCTAAATTTGCACTTGAAAATAGGGCACGATAGTCTTCACCAGCCTTTCCTGTATTGTAGATAACAAAGCCACCGTCTTTTATAATTTGGGCTGTAGCGGTTATAGCAACGTCAAGAAAACGCTGATAGTCGTTTGTTAATGCTATCTCATCATGGTATTTCCTAAAAGTACCCTCGTGAAGCGCAAAGCGTGCCAATAAAGTAAGTGCCGCCCATTTGGTGACGCGTGTATTGCTTCCATCTGCTTTAATATTATTTGCGGCATAAGTAAGATCGTTCAAAACCGAATCGGCAACCATTGCTCGTGGATCCTGACCTTTATAAAGATTAGGATCTTCGGAACTTACAACCTTTGAAAACCATGGTACATTGCTATAGGTTTTGATCTTTTTAAAATAATAAAGGCCACGGAAAAAACGGGCAATACCTACATAATGATTAATTAGTGTTTGATCACCTTTTACCTGATTAATATGATCAAGCATATAGTTAATTTGACGCAAATCTGCCCAGTCCTTTTTATCCCAGCCACCAACGTTTGAAGATGATATGCCGCCTCTTACCAGATTATCAACCTCACCATTTGCATTATAGTTAGCAATATTATCAGAGTTAATATCGTCGTACGAAGGGCTCAACTGCTTGTAAAAGCCATTGCTATATGTTTCGAGGTCTGATGGTGACTGAAAAAAGACGGCGTCAGTAATTTGTGTTTGAGGATTACGTTGCAAAAAATCCTTCTTGCAGGCTGTTATTGCTATAGCTATAAATCCTATTATAAGGATATAATTTATTCTTAGTTTCATAATACTTTCTGCTTGAGTTAAAAATTAAGGTTTAAACCAAAAGAAAAGGTTTTTTGGAATGGATAGACCTTACCATCGAGCCCTTCAGGATCCAGATTTGCTTTAATATGAGATACATCAAATATGTTTTCTGCACTGAAGTAAAGGCGCAGTTTATCCAGTTTTATCCGATTCGTTAAAGTTTTTGGCAGTGTATAACCAAGTGTTAGGTTTTTTAACCGTAAATAAGAAGCATCCTGCAAATATTTAGTCTGTGGATTTCCAAGTTCAGTAGCATCTTCTGCAATATAGGCTTTAACCCTCGGGAAGTAAGCATCTGGTGTTTCGGGAGTCCAGTGGTCAAGATTATGAACCTGAACATTGGCCCATGGTTGTGCATAAACGCCCCAGAAATAATGGTTGCTTGGACCAGGATACCAATCTCTTTTACCAACACCCTGGAAGAATACCCTTACATCAAATCCCTTCCAGCCTGCGTTCAAGTCTATTCCATATTGGTACCTTGCCCTATTATTACCAATGATCTTCTGATCTCCATGATCGGCAAGTGTATTTTTACCTTTATCTATTTTGCCATCACCATTTAGGTCCTTAAATTTTAAGTCACCCACATCAAATTTATACCCTGTATCATCAGCCCCAACAGCAGTTTGGTCAGCATGGTTAGCAAGTTCTTCTTTGTTCTGGAAAAAGCCTTCTGTTTCCAAGCCCCATATCTCTCCGATTTCTTTACCAACATAATGATCAGATAACAAACCATTTGGATTATCAAATCTGGTAATATACGAACGACTATCGCCCATATTAAATCCTATGTTATAGTAAAATTGGCTTTCAGCGAGCATAAAACCATCTTTCCAGCCCAATCTTATTTCCCAGCCTTTTGTTTTCAAATCTGCAGCATTTACTTTTGGTTCATTAACACCAAAAGGGCCAGGTAAGGTTTTACCCTTTGTAAGCATACCCTCTGTGTACCGGGTATAAGCATCAAAACTCAAATCAAAACGATTTTTGAGAAAGCTTACATCACCACCAAAGTTAATTGTTGATACCTTTTCCCAGGTTAAACTTGGGGCAACTGCTCCTGGAGGGAGAACTTGAATGGGTCTTTTGCCATCAAGAATCTGATCAATCTGCCCAGATGCCATAGAAGGAATGTATAAATATGAATCCACATCCTGATTACCCAATGAACCATAAGACGCACGTAGTTTTAATAAATCAAGTCCGATGCTTTCTGCTACAGGCTTAAAGAAATTTTCACCCGTTACTACCCATGCAGCTGAAGCTGAAGGGAAAAATCCCCAACGATCGTCGCTTGGGAAACGTGAAGTGCCATCATAACGGCCATTTAATTCCAGAATGTATTTATTATCAAAAATATAATTCAAGCGATAAAACCATCCCCTTACTGCCCAATCTTCAATTCGTTCACTACCGGTCATATCACCGGTTGCTAAAGAAATAGACGGTAGTGTATTGCTGATCAATCCCTTGCGTGTAACAGAATTAGTGGTACGGTATCTATATTCCTGATTAAAGCCTGCCAATACTTGCAAATAGTGTTTTAAACCAAAGGTTTTATGAAAATCTGTATAAATGTTATAAATATTATGTCTCACAAGCCTAGTATCATTTTGAGCCCAGGTTGGGTTCGAACCACTATAACTTATGGCCGAATTAGGTCCTGTTTTATATGGTACGGGTACATCAAACGATCTGCCTGCAGTATCTATTCTTCTAAAGGTAGCATCAGCCTTTAAATCCCATACATCCTTTACCAGTTCAGCTTTGGCATTAAATGTTGTTTGAAAATTATTACTTCTGGTTACACTACGTCCGCCACTCTGTAATCTTCCCAATAGAGCGGCACCGGTCGAGGTCCAGCTTCCATCAGGGTTCTTTGGAACATCAAGAGAACTCTGCCTGTTAACATTATGAAAGAAGCCTTCGCCGCCATAAACAGATTCATCATAAGTGCTAGACATAAAAGAGGTATTATTACCAAGAGTTAACCAATTCCTTAGCTTATAATCTGCTTTTGCTCTTAAATTATACCGATCATAGTTATCATTTCCGTAGCGCAACATTCCTTCATTTGTGAAATATTCACCTGAAGTATAATAGCTTAGTTTTTCGTCTCTTTTAGATATGCTGAAATTAGCGCTATAAGTTGGGGCGGTGTTATGATACACCTCATTCATCCAGTTTGTAGATCCATAATATGCCCATGCATTAGGATCTGTTGGCGATATAATTACAGACGGAAGAGAAGGATTTTCTGAACGTTGTCTGGCATACTCTCTTACATTTTCTGGAAACAGGTTGTATAGCGGATAAGCAGCATCGTGCTTAAACTCCATGGTTTTAAGGGGATCAGTTACAATATCAGGAACCTTACCCAAGTTACGTATTGCGTAATAAGTATTTGCAGATACCTTAAGATCGTTACTCTTAGCAGTTTTTGTTGTAATCAAAATTACGCCAAAAGCTCCTCTGGCACCGTAAATTGCAGCTGATGCTGCATCCTTTAAAGTCGACACACTCTCTATGTCATTAGGATTTAAAGCCATTAATTCATCGGCAGTAAATGGCACATTATCAACCAGAATATAAGGTGATCCGCCATTTAGTGATGTATAACCTCTGAGGTTAAAAGCTGGTGCTTTATTAACCTGTCCACTTGAAATAGTTATATTAAGGTTTGGAATTAGTCCCTGTAAACCAGCCCCTACGCTTGAAAAAGGCCTGTTTTCGATTTCTTTACTGGTTATTCCATCAACTGCACCGCTCAAATTTATTTTTTTCTGTGTGCCATATCCAACCACAACAACTTCATTCAGAATCTTCTGATCGTCTTTTAAAACGACATTGATCTGTTGTTGTGTACCTACAACAACTTCCTGAGTGGTTAAACCCATATAAGAAAACACTAAAATATCAGCAGAGGACGCTACATTAAGTTCATAAACTCCGTTTACATCAGTAGTTACAGAAGAAGTGGTCCCTTTAATCTGTACCGTAACTCCTGGCAATGGTATACCAGTTTCGTCGGTTACTTTTCCCTTTATCAATTGCTTCTCTCCAGACAACTCATTCCTCTTCCTGAAGATCACAATATTTTGATCTATCTCCCTATAGGAAAATGGCGTCTGATCTAATAAACGTACAAGCACTTCGGTTATCGGCTCGTTAGATACGTTTATCACAATTCCTTTTACCTTTCGTAATTCATTGTTGTTATAAGAAAAGTCAAGCTTACTTGTTTTACTGATCTTTTCAATTGCTCTTTCTAATGATTCGCCATTAAGGTTGAGAGTTACCCTAACATCTTTAAGATTCTGGCTAAAAACAGTTTCTGCTAAAAGGGTTCCGGCAGAAGTAAGTAAAGTAGCAAACACTATTAATCCTACCTTCATTATCTTAAGAATTAGTGTAGTAATGTTTTTTTTCATATTTTTAATCGTTTTATAGTTTAAATGAAACACAAAACAGCCATACGGAAGATTTTTCGACGAATTACCCGCATGCTGTACATTTAGATCAGTATCTGCTCCAACAGGTACTGATCATTATTTTTTCTGGTCTAATTACACCCGTTTCCTGTTATCAGTACCTCCTTTTCTTTAATTTGATAAGTAATTCCCTGAATCAGGGCGATTAGATCTAAAGTTTCTTTAAGACTTTGTTTCGCGTTAATGTTGAAGGTATTCTGGCAATTCTTAAATAATTCCTTGTCATAATCTATTTTAACTCCGTATGCATTTTCAACAGCGAGAACAGCCTCTTCAAAATACACTCCGTTTAAATTAACTTTGCCATTATTCCATTCTGTTTTTTCAACAGCCTTAGTTGTAAGTGTTTTCGGCTTGTGGGTAACTTTATTATACACCACCTCTTGATTGGGGGTAAGTACACTGATCTGTTTGTCATGATTACTAACCGCTACCTTTCCGGTTACAACAGATACTGAGGCTGTAGAGAGGCTTTTATAAGATTTAACAACAAATGATGTTCCCAGAACAAATGTTTTTAACGATGAGGACTCAACAATAAAAGGTACTTTTTCATTGTGAACCACATTAAAGAACCCCTCCCCGTCTTCCAGATAAACTATCCTTTTCGCTCCAAACTTTTTGGGATATTTTAAGGTACTAGCGGCGTTAAGCCAAACAGTGGAACCATCGGGTAGTGTAACCAATTGGGTTTTGCCCATAGGCACTTTAACTATTACAAAGTCGTTGGCTTTAAAATAAGAATTGTAATAAAACACGATACCAGCCGAGAGCAGAACAAAACTAATGGCCGCAGCCATTGCCAGCATCAATTTCTTACTTATACGTTTTTGCTTGTTTGCGGATTGTTTGTCATGAGCATACCTGCTTGCAGTAATGCGCGCAAGCATCTCCTTGCGTAACTGCTCTTTGTCATCCTGATCCTCAAAAAATTCTGAAGGATCGGAAATGCCAAATTCTTTATAGATTTCTTTTTTATTCTTAGCGTCCATTCTAAATACATAACGAACAAGAATTAAAGAGGTACTATGTAGAAATAAAATATTTTAATTAGCCTGATATTTAGACCTAAGTCTTTTAAGAGCACTCGTAATTTGATTTTTTACGGTTTGAGAAGAAATGGATAATTTACCGGCTATTTCATTAACCGAAAGCTGTTCTTCCCTACTCATTAAAAATACCTTTCGCATTCCGGAAGGCATATCTTGAATTTCTAATTGCAATTGCTGTGCCATGTCCTTAGATACAAGTTGGTCAAACACATCATTATCTGCGAAAGGATGGGTCTTTATTGCTTCATCATCGTGCTTAATACGAAGTGTTTGCCTGCGATTAAGATCGGTAAGCTTATTTTTGAGGATCACGTAAATGTATCCGACAAATGTAGTGGTGATATTGATCGAATGACGTTTAACCCAGATGAGCATAAACAGATCATGTACAACATCCTTTGCCTCTTCACGGTCATTTAGTTTTTTACAGGCAACAGCGTACACCAAGTCCCAATAGCGTGCATAAATTTCATTAAATGCATCATCGCTATCATCTTTTAGTAAATCCAATAAAGCTAAATCAGTCAGGCCCTTCAAAAGATGTTGGTTTTAAAATCGTTTGGTCATCACAATGTATTAAAAATTTCAACAAAAGTAAAACTCTAAAAAAGCTTAAAGACTAACGATACATTAACTTTTTATTAACTTATGGAAACTATTTAAAATTTCGCGCTGCTCTGGATTTACCCTGATTCTTAAGCTAAAACGGATGTGCTGTAACTTTAACACATTGCACTTACTGCATAAACAGAAGTTGTTTTATTATTTAAATAGTCCTAAATAAATTTACTGAACTCATAAACCCATATCAAATGCTGGTATAAACATAATAGCATTACGTATTGTAACCCCAAGTATGGCCTGGCTTTTGCTATTGGTCAAAACATGAAACTGTTTTCGATATCTATCCTTTTTCTATTTTCTATTTTTACAAGTACGCAAGTCAAAAACACATCCGACGACTACACATGGTCTAAAGAGGAGCTAAAAATGGCAAACACCGCGGGTAACTCCAGTTACCTTACCGGAGAAGAAAAGGATCTGGTTATCTATATGAATCTGGCGCGTATGGATGGCGAAAAATTCTTTAATACTTATTTTCAGGATTTTGTGGAGGCACACAACAAAAAAGCCATGAAGTATAGCAACTATGATGAGCTTAAAATAACCACAAGTAATAAGTACTACCGGAGTCTGGCACAGCAGATTAGAGCGGTAAAGGATCTTCCAATGCTTTGGCCAGACGAGGCTTTAAGCATAGTAGCAAAACAACATGCAAGGGATATGAACCGCAACAATTTTAGCGGGCACAATTCCAGTGACGGAAGGTCGGTTAAAGATAGAATATCAGAGATTTACCCTAAAAGATCCAATGGTGAAAACCTTGCATTTGGTTTTTCTTCGGGTCTGGACAATATTTGTATGTTATTGCTTGATAAAGGTGTTCCAGATCTTGGACATAGAAAAATGATCTTAAATGATTCCTATGGGTTAAACTATATTGGGGTAAGTATTCAACCTCACAAAAAATACGGCTATTGTGCAGTAATTGATTTTGTGGCATTACCCAGGTAGTTCCTCGTCATCAATATTTCAAAAAGAACATATCGTAAATTTATTGTTAACAAATCGTTTTCAAAATACTTAGTTTTACTGCCTCTAATTAAAGGCAGTTGAAAATTAAGAACACAAAAGAGGTAAATCTTTACCTGGCACTGGCATACCGGTTTTTTATTGTATTGGTTTTATATACGCTTTGCAGATTGGGCTTTTATGCCTTCAACCATAGCTTATTTCAAGGCATTACTTTCTCTAAGTATCTTGTTATCCTATATGGAGGTGTGAAATTTGATGTTTCCGCCCTGCTGTACATTAACCTTATATTTATATTATTACATGTTATTCCCTTCACTTTCAGGTACAAGGAAGGATATCAAAAGTTCTGCAAATGGCTTTTCATTATCACCAACAGCATAGGTATAATGGCAAACTTTGCCGATTTTGCCTATTATAAGTATACCTTAAAGCGTACCACAGCAACAGTTTACAGTCAGTTTAAAAACGAGCAAAACAAGCTTAAACTATTAGGTGACTTTCTTGTCGACTATTGGTACCTTCTGATCCTTTTTGCGGTGTTTGTGTGGTTATTTATTAAGCTTTACGATCTTGTTAAAATTAACAAAGCACCTCGTTTCACCTGGCCTGTTTATTTATTACATACCGCGCTTATGCTAGGTATAGCGCTAGCCTGCCTTACTGGAATTAGAGGCGGCTGGGGTTTTGGAACTAGGCCAATTACACTTAGTAATGCCGGTGAATTTGTGGATACACCTGATCAGATGAACCTGGTTTTAAATACACCATTTTGCATATTCAGAACACTTAAAGCTTCTAAGTTAAAACCTGTTCATTTTTATGACGAACAGACATTAAATTCTATTTACAATCCGATCCACATACCTACTGATACCGGTAAGTTTAAGCCGCTCAATGTAGTTTTTCTAATTATTGAAAGTTTAGGGAAAGAGCATGTGGGAAGCCTAAATACTGATCTGGACGGAGGAAAATACAAAGGCTATACTCCTTTTCTTGATTCTTTGATTTCCCAAAGTTACACCTTCACTCATACCTATGCCAACGGCCGCAAATCTATTGATGCTTTGCCTTCTGTTATTACGGGTGTTCCAAGTATCAGAGAGCCCTTTATTCTTTCCATCTATTCTGGCAATAAAACTACCAGCATTGCTAAGCTATTAAGTGATAAAGGATATGAGACGGCATTTTTTCATGGTGCCCCAAATGGTTCAATGGGTTTTTCATCGTACACCCACCTTGCAGGTATAAAACATTACTTCGGACAAAACGAGTATAAAAACACTGGTGATACCGATGGTACTTGGGGAATTTGGGATGATCCTTTTATGCAGTACATGGCGCAAACCATGAATACCTTTAAACAGCCGTTCTTTTCAAGTTTCTTTTCTTTATCATCTCATCATCCGTTTAGGTTACCGGATGAATACAAAGGCAAGTTTCCTAAAGGCCCTCTTCCTGTACAGGAAATTTTTGGCTATACAGATATGGCTTTGCGCAACTTTTTTAAAACAGCGTCAACTATGCCTTGGTATAAAAACACCTTGTTTGTCCTTTGTGCAGACCATGCAACTGTTTCTTACTACCCTGAATATCAAACAACACCAGGATATTTCTCAATCCCAATTGTGTTGTATTATCCGGGCGGAAACTTAAAAGGAAAAGCTGATAAAGTTGTGCAACAGATAGACGTCATGCCAACCGTATTAAACTATTTACATTACGATAAGCCTTATTTTGCATTAGGTTTTGATGCATTTAAAGAAGGTAATGATAACTTTGCTGTAAATAATAACGATGGTACTTTTAGCTTTTACCAGGGCGATTATCTGTTAATTAATGATGGGAAAGAAAATAACGCTTTGTATAATTTAAAAACAGATCGTTTAACAAAAAACAACATTCTGGAAAAAGAACCGTTAATTGCAGAGAAAATGGAGAAATACCTGAAAGCATTTATCCAGCAATACAATAACAGGATGATTGAAAATAAACTAACAGCAAACTAATTGCATGAGGAAAGCCTTATTAAAAATAATAGATTTCTTTTATCCTCCATTCTCTCGCTGGCTACCCATTCACACATTCAGATACATGGTGTCTGGCGGCACCACTGCAGCCACTGGAATTGTAGTATATTATATTTGCTATAACTGGGTATTACATCAAAAAGATGTTCATCTCTCTATACCTTTCTTTCCGAACCTAATTACTGCACCAACAGCAGCTTTGGCCATAGAATCTGTAATTACTTTCTTTATTGGTTTTATATTAAATAAGTATTTGATTTTTACAAAATCAGACTTAAAAGGACGGATCCAGTTGTTTAGATATGGATCTGTAGTAGCTACAAATATTCTGCTCAACTATGCCCTGCTTAAGGTGTTTTTATCTTTCGGATTTTACCCAACTATTTCCAAGATTATTATTACCACTATTCTAACTGTTTTCAGTTATTTTTCTCAAAAGCACTTTTCGTTTAAAGTAAAAAAGTAGTTCGTTGTGTCTATAATCCAATTAATTTTACTTGTTTAAAGCCTGTTATAGCCTTAACTTAGACGCTTCATATTCAACTTTAGAAATGAGCGATTTTAATGACTTTAATAATCCACAAGTAGCTAAGTTGCCAACGCATCTAAAGCAATTTATTGTAGAGCAACATTACGAAAGATATACGCCAGTCGATCAGGCAGTATGGAGGTATGTGATGCGTCAAAATTATAGCTATTTAAAACATGTTGCTTATTATCCATATATAAAGGGCTTACAACGGGCAGGTCTTAGTATTGAACATATTCCTGATTTGCAAAACATGAACGACAATCTTGGCAAAATAGGCTGGGGTGCAGTTACTGTGGATGGATTTATTCCACCTTCGGCATTCATGGAATATCAGGCATACCGTGTACTTGTTATTGCAGCCGATATCCGTCAGATTAATCATATAGAATATACTCCTGCTCCCGATATTATTCATGAGTCGGCAGGTCATGCACCAATTATTGCGGATACTGATTATAATAATTACCTAAGTTATTTCGGCTCTATTGGTGCCAAGGCGATGTTCTCTTCAAAAGATTTTGAGTTGTACGAAGCTATACGACACCTCTCTATATTAAAAGAGGCTGCCGATGTTCAGGAACAGGAAATTGCAAGGGCTGAACAGCGCTTACAACAAATCTCTGAGGATATGGGCGAGCCTTCAGAAATGGCTTTATTGAGCAGATTACATTGGTGGACTGTAGAGTATGGCTTGATAGGCACCTTAGAAAACCCTAAGATTTACGGGGCTGGCCTGCTATCATCAATTGGAGAAAGCTCCTCGTGCATGAAGCCCGATGTAAAAAAATCATGGTATAATAAAGACACCATAAATTACGCATACGACATTACTAAGCCACAGCCTCAATTATTTGTAACCGAAACTTTCCAAAATCTGATTGATGTTTTGGAAGATTTTGCAGATACAATGGCATTCAGGCGCGGAGGTTCAGAAAGTATTGTTAAAGCTATTGAATGTAAAAACCCGGCAACTGCTGTTTACAGTTCTGGTTTACAGGTAACGGGAGTATTTACAGATATGGGTATCGATCAGAATGATGAGCTTACGTTTATAAAAACCACCGGACCATCGGCCCTTGCTTTTGAAGGTCAACAACTTGAAGATCATGGCAAATTTCATCACAAAGATGGTTTCTCATCGCCGGTAGGTAAACTGAAGGGAATGGATACGCCGCTGGAAGATATGGACACATTTCAATTATTGAAATGCGGTATCAAGCCTTTTAATCTGGCCATCCTGGAGTTTGAAAGTGGTATTTCTGTAAAAGGTATTGTTAAGATCATCCATCAGAAAAATAAAAAAACTTTCCTTATCAGGTTTGAAGATTGTACAGTTAAGGAAAGTAACGGAAATATACTTTTCCAACCAGACTGGGGCGTATACGACATGGCTGTTGGTGCGACCATTGTTTCTGTATTTAATGGTGCGGCAGATAAAGGTTCTTATGAGGAAATTACACATGTGAGCGATAAGCACACTCATAAAGTAAGTTACGACGAGAATACACAAAAGCTTCATGACATCTATAAAAGCATGCGTTTGATAAGAGAGAACGAGGCAGGCTTTGAGCAATTACCTGTTTTGTTTGAAAAAATAAAGACAGAACATCGCCAGGATTGGCTTTCAGCACTTGAAATGCTTGAAATTTTACACCATAAAAAACTTTTCCCTGAATTGGAAAAAGAGGTCCGCAATTATTTAGAGCTTAAGTCTGAGAACGAAGCTGAACATAAAAAACTGATTAATGATGGATTACATGTAATCGAAAATCCCGTTAGTCAATTAATCACTGAAGAAGATAATTAATGAATATAGTATTAACCGGTGCAAGCAGCGGAATTGGTTTTGAAGCCGCTTTAGAATTTACATTAAGTAGTGAGAACAAGGTAGTATGCATTGCCCGGTCTTCTGATAAGTTACGTAAACTTTTGGAAATAGCAAAAGGCATTAATCCTGATTGTACACTGCTGCCCGTAGAGTTTGATATTGTAAATGACGACTATGCGGCCCTAATCCCCTTTTTAAAAGAAAGACTTGGCAAGGTTGATATTCTAATAAATAATGCTGGCGCATTAATTAATAAACCATTTCTGGAAACTACTCATGCTGATCTTTATGAGATGTTTGAAAGCAATGTTGTGGGGCATTTTAGTATGATCCAAAACCTAATTCCTTTGATGGGTGAGAGTAGTCATATCGTAAACATTGGCAGTATGGGTGGGTTCCAGGGAAGTGTTAAATTTCCGGGGCTTTCGGCCTATTCTTCGAGCAAATCTGCTTTACATACTTTAACTGAATGCCTGGCATTTGAACTGGCAGAAACTGGTATTAAGGTAAACTGCCTGGCTCTTGGTTCTGCGCAAACAGAGATGCTTGAGCAAGCATTCCCGGGTTACCAATCGCCGGTTTTAGCTTTCGAAATGGGTAAATATGTCGCTGATTTTGCCAGAACAGGACATAAATTTTTTAACGGAAAAGTAATTCCTGTTGCGGTAACAACGCCATAATCAACAACTTATCAACATTTTTAGGGTTCAAAGATAATTTTAATATCTTTAACCCGATTGATATGAAGAAAACCATTATTCTATTCAGTGTAATACTTTTAAGTTTTACGGCAGCTAAGTCGCAAACTTCTATACCCGTTCAATTTCAGGAACTGGTGCATAAGCTTAGCCAGGAAGTACCAGATCAGGATAAGAAATCAGCAATCAATGCTTCGCCAAATCGCTTATTGGAATTTGCAAGATCTATGCTTGGTATCCGGTACCGCTCGGCTTCCAGTAGTCCTAGCAAAGGTTTTGACTGCTCCGGCTTTGTCAATTACGTTTTCAGCAATTTTGGTTTTAAAGTGCCTCGTTCATCCAGAGAATTTGCAACAAGTGGTGAAGCCAAAAAGCTAGAGGACGCAAAAATTGGAGATGTAATCCTGTTCACCGGAACGAATAGCAGATCAAGAACCCCCGGCCATGTTGGGATTATCTATTCTATAGATGGAGATGAAATCAAATTCATTCATTCTTCTTCGGGAAAGAAAAGAGGAGTAACGATTACCAGTCTGGATGATGGTTTTTACAAAAAACGTTTTATAAAAGTAATCAGTATCCTATAGCAATACTATCTTTAGCGCGTCGTTCACCTTGCCCTGCGCCAGCCACTCTTTAGCAAGTTCATGGAGCTCACGTTCACGATTATTAGCATCACCAATAGTTGCGTCTAAAATCTCCTTAACATCTGGTACATTTCTGAATGCGTCAATTTCATCGTCAGTTGGTAAATGTTCCATATTACCAAGTTTCCCTAGGTCGTTACCCGTTAATACAGTTGAATTACGAACTGCTTTAGGTAATGCGTCCACACCTATTCCAAGTGTTGTTAATGGCTTAGCTACTTTAAACAAATTTTCTGGTGTAACCCTGCAATACCAATCGCCCCCTAAACGTGCTACAAGATCAATTTTCGCCTGATCAATTTTCCCCTCTTCGTCTAATATCTCTTCTTTAATGTGAATTAGCTTTACCTCGGCCAATATAAGGTTCCCTGCCCCTGGATTTTCTCCCAGGTGAATTACTTCCCTGACCACACATTCCATCTGCACAGGAGCCTCTGCAATCCTTGGTGGCTTAACCAATTGTGAAGGGAGCATGGTAAACCCGGCCTTTTCAAATTCATTTATTCCTTTTGGGTATTCAGTACTCGCTAAACTGGTTTGCTGTACCATAGGATAATTTACAATATTAATAACACACTCCTTAACCTCTAATATGTTTTCGAGTGTATGTTTGGTTGTATTGTCCCGTACCCTTCTTGCCGGAGAAAATATACACAATGGCGGGTTGGTACTAAACATATTAAAAAAACTAAAGGGGCTCAAATTAATATTTCCAGCCTGATCGATAGTTGTGGCAAAACAAATTGGTCTTGGTGCAATTGCATATTGCATATAGTTCTGCAATTGCATAGGGCTTAAATCGGAAGTATTGAGGGTTAGCATAAAGTTATTGATTGATATATGTTATGTCATCACGACAAGAGCCCGTCATCTCTCCTATCGTCGAGATGACGTAGACATACGAGATGACGTAGCCATAATAGTCGAAAGGAAATAATTACTTCTTCTTCAAGGTCAAAATAGAAAAATCGGTATCGACCTTCTTAATGGTATTACTTAAATGACCAAGACCTGTGATTTCCATTTCTACAACATCACCGTCCTGCAGCCATTGAGGCTTAAAATTTGGGTCATTTAATAATCCTGTACCATTCAATTCAAGAAAACATCCTGTTCCAACAGTACCGGATCCGATTACATCGCCTGGTAAAATATCTACACCATACGCGCAACGTTCAATAATTTCAGCAAAAGTCCAGTCCATATCTGCCATGTTTCCTGCAGACACTTGTTTACCGTTCACGGTACATGTCATTTCAAGATTATAAGTATTACCAGTGTGTCCTGATTTAGCTGAGGTTTTGTATTCTAACAACTCATCTGGAGTTACCAGCCATGGTCCTATTACGGTAGAAAAATCTTTGCCTTTGGCAGGCCCAAGATTTAACAGCATTTCTTCCATTTGTAATGTTCTGGCACTCATATCATTCATAATGGTAAAACCAGCTATATAATCATCTGCCTCTGCAGCTGTAATATTTCTTCCTTTTTTGCCTATTACTGCGGCTACTTCCAATTCAAAATCAAGTTTTTGGAAATGATCGGGCATACATTCAATTTCGCCGGGACCCTGGATGGCATTATGATTGGTAAAATAAAAGATTGGATATTGGTCAAACTCCGCAATCATATCAACTTTACGATTTCTTCGGGCAGCAGCTACATGCTGACGAAATGCATAACCATCTCTGCACGAGGCTGGATGAGGTACCGGAGCAAGCAATTCAAAAAAAGCTTCCTGCTTTGGTGACAGCTCTCCTGATTTGATCTGACTATCAACTTTTTTTGCACGGTCCATCAAAACTTCACCACCTTGCAAAAAGGCATTCATCTCATCAGGCAATTGTTTATCGCATGAATTTAAATTGTAAATGTGTCCGTTTACAAAAACACCAAGGTGTTCTCTGTCTTCTGTTTTATAGGATACCAGTTTCATATGATCAATAGTTTTTTGTAGTTATTCAAATCTATATAAAAAATAAGGCAAACAGACTAAATAATTTTCGCAGAGAATTATCGCCTACAATTTGTTGATTAGCAGATTAAATACTTAATTTAGCCACCGCAAAAGAAAAATGATACAAAGCAATTTTATATATCAGAGTCAGATAGCCAGGCAAGCATTGGCTTCATTTAGATATGCCATGCTTTCCAAAATCATTTTCGCGCAATATTCCCTTTAAGCTCCAAACCATCCTGCTTTATTTAAAACGTTTTGCACGTTTTAATCGTTATTAAATTACATTTTAACCAAATACCTACTGCTATGCCTATATATCATACCTTAGGAACTATACCTGCTAAACGCCATACTGTTTTTCGTAAACCAGATGGTAAATTATATGCAGAAGAATTAGTCTCTACTGAAGGGTTTTCAAGCCTATATTCACTCGTTTATCACTGCCATCCACCTACTATTGTAAAGTCATTAGGAGAACCATATTCTGTAGAGCCCAAGATTGCCCGTGAAAAACATTTACGCCATACCAGTTTAATCGGTTTTAATATCAAACCTGAAGATGATTATTTACAAAGTCGTAAACCAGTATTGGTAAACAGTGATTTACACATTTCTCTGGCCGCTCCAAGAAAATCAATGACCGATTATTTCTATAAGAATAGCCAGGCAGATGAGGTAATTTTTATACATGAAGGTACCGGCACCTTAAAAACAGGCTTTGGAAAGATCCGCTTTGAATATGGCGACTACCTGGTAGTGCCACGGGGAACCATTTATCAGATGGAATTTGATGACGAAAAGAATCGTTTGTTTATTGTAGAAAGCTTTAGCCCTATCCGATCACCTAAGCGCTATCGTAATGAATATGGACAATTAATGGAACACTCCCCTTATTGCGAGCGAGATATTAAGCGACCAACAGATCTGGAAACCATTGATGAATTTGGTGATTTTAAGGTGCTGATTAAAAAACAAGGACTAATGTATCCTTATATCTATGGAACCCACCCTTTTGATTTTATAGGATGGGATGGCTTTCATTACCCGTGGGCATTCTCTATTCATAACTTCGAACCAATTACTGGTCGTTTGCATCAGCCACCGCCTGTTCATCAAACATTTGAAGGACACAATTTTGTTATCTGTTCTTTTGTGCCCCGCAAATACGATTACCATCCCCTTTCTATACCTGCTCCTTATAATCATAGTAATGTAGACAGTGATGAAGTACTTTATTATGTTGACGGAGATTTTATGAGTAGAAAGCGCGTAGTTAAAGGCCAGATTACTTTACACCCGGGAGGTATTCCGCATGGCCCACATCCGGGTGCAGTAGAAAAGTCTATAGGCAAGGAAAGTACAGATGAGCTTGCAGTTATGATAGATCCTTTCAGACCATTAATGCTTACTGAAGATGCGGTTAATATTGAAGATGAAAGTTATCATAAAAGCTGGCAGGAAAATATCGAGTAAAAAATTCAGCTGTTGCTCGCTTCCTCAAAATCTTGAAGGGAAGATTTTGTATGTCAGTTCACAACACAGAATTTTTTAAGGAAAAAGAAGATAAAAACTAACTTATTATTCAAATAATACTAAAATGACTACACAAACATTTGCAGAAAAGATTGCCAAAGCGCAAGATTTTCTTCCCATAAATGGAACAGATTATATAGAGTTTTATGTAGGAAATGCCAAACAGGCTGCGCATTTTTATAAAACAGCATTTGGCTTCCAATCATTAGCATATGCAGGTCCGGAAACAGGGGTACGTGATCGGGCATCTTATGTACTGCAACAAGGAAAAATCAGATTGGTATTAACAACGGGGTTAAAATCTGACAACCGGATTTCTGAACATGTAAAAAAACATGGTGATGGAGTTAAAATATTAGCCTTATGGGTAGACGACGCTTACATCGCTTTTGAAGAAACCACCAAAAGAGGCGCTAAACCGTATTTAGACCCGGTTACCAAAACTGATGAGCATGGTGAAGTACGCATGTCAGGTATTTATACCTATGGCGAAACTGTACATATGTTTATCGAGCGTAAAAACTATAATGGTTCCTTTTTACCGGGATATCGGGATTGGGAAAGTGATTACAACCCCGTTGATACGGGTTTGCTTTATATAGACCACTGTGTTGGCAATGTGGGCTGGAACCGAATGAATGAAACTGTTAAATGGTACGAAGATGTAATGGGTTTTGTAAACATTCTTTCGTTCGATGACAAACAGATCAACACAGAATATTCGGCCCTGATGAGCAAGGTGATGAGTAATGGGAATGGCTACTCTAAATTCCCGATAAATGAACCAGCAGAAGGCAAAAAGAAATCGCAGATCGAGGAATATCTGGAGTTTTATGAAGGCGAAGGGGTGCAACATATTGCTGTAGCAACTAAAGATATTTTAGCTACAGTAAAGGAATTAAAAGCTCGAGGGGTTGAGTTTTTAAGTGCACCCCCTGAAGCCTATTACAATATGATGCCAGAACGAGTTGGAGAAATTGATGAAGAAATAGTACAACTAAAAGAACTCGGAATTCTTGTAGATTGTGACGAGGAAGGCTATTTGCTCCAAATATTTACTAAACCGGTTGAGGATCGTCCGACTTTATTTTTTGAAATAATACAACGTAAAGGGGCCCAATCTTTTGGTGCAGGAAATTTCAAAGCACTGTTCGAGTCTCTGGAACGCGAACAAGAACTAAGAGGGAACTTATAAAAAAAAATAGTTACTTTCGGGGTTCAAGGCTATAATGTGCAAATGGAGATTAATAGAGTTAACAAGATAATGCTGTTTTGTATACATTTCAAAGCAGCATTTAAATTATTTCAAAAAAACGATCCATTACGTTTAGCTGGGGCCACCGCTTTTTTTGCAAATTTTGCACTACCTCCTATCCTGATTATATTAATTAGACTTTTTGGGTACTTTATTGACAGAAAAATACTCGCTTCAAGAATGTTCGAGCGTCTGGCCAGTATTTTGGATGATACCAGTACAGGGCAAATCAGACAGACCTTAAGAAATATAAGAGGAATTGATCATAAATGGTATGCAACTTTACTCAGCTTTATTTTCTTCTTATTTGTAGCCACTACACTGTTCACCGTTATTAAAAATTCTATGGACCAAATCTGGTCTATTGCAAATAAAGAACATGCAGGGTTTATGTTTAAAATGAAGTTAAGGGCACGCTCAATGATAATCATTTTACTGGCCGGACTGTTATTTACGATGGGTTTTATAACCGACAGCATTCAGGCATTTATTGGTTCGTACATAAACACAGCCGCTCCTACTTTTGGAAAAATATTTCTTTCAATGTTAAATCAGCTTTTATTTATAGCCATTGTAATGATCTGGTTTACAGTACTATTTAAATTTCTAACTAATGGCCGGCCAACCTGGAAAGCTGCACTAAAGGGTGGTTTGCTAACAGCGGTATTATTCACAATAGGTAAATATATACTAAGAATAATGCTTCCGCTCAGTGGAATAGGAAACATTTATGGCACATCTGGTTCTATTGTTCTAATTATGTTGTTTGTATTTTATTCTTCTTTTATATTCTATTTTGGGGCTTGTTACATTAAGGTACTAAGTGATTCCAAAGAAACCCCTATACGCCCGATAAAAGGGGCGTTTGAATATGAAATAAAAGAAGTGTTAAAAAACACTTAGCATACCTGTGGTTTGGAAATCTGCTCAAACCCATGCATTTCAAATACTGCCAGCTTACTTAATAAATTGTAATGTAAAGTACCAAAGAAGTTAACAATCCCATCTTTGTTTTTACCTTCAATACAAATGTTTTCTTTAACAATCTCCTGGTGTTCTAATTTATGATCAGCAAGAAGGACATCTTCATCCTGAATTTTCACATCATTTGCCTCGATTGAGAACTGATTTAGCAGCTTAGAGAAGCTTTGACCGTTTAGCAATAGTTCTTTGATATTCATGATCAATTTGATTTAAGTAGGGACGGAAGCATCATCAATTTTAAAGCCAAAAAGAAAGGGTAAATGATTTACATTTACCCTTTATACAAAATGTGGAAAACTTTTATTTACTAGAACAACCTGTAAGCCAGTCCGAAAGTAAAAAGGCTCAGTTTGGTATCGTTATAGCCATCTTTTCCGATTTTAGAAAGTCCGGCTTCGTATCTTAGATCAAGACCTAAATTACCAATATCGACACCTGCGCCAAATTGCCAGGCGAAATTCTGTCCTTTAAAATTACCTTTAAATACGCTTCCTGCAGCTTGTCCAAATGACTGTTCATCGTCCAAAATAAAGGAAACTACGGGGCCTGTATTTAACCTTAGGCCAACACCAGCTGCGCCAAGTTTTGTACCTACCAATATAGGTACATCTAAACTGGTAAACTTAACTTTATTTTCTTCACCTGAACTCGCTTTTAATGTGGTGTTTTTACCACTCAAATAAAGCTCTGGCTGCAAATGAATACCTGCTGCACCGATGCGGGTCCATATACCAGCATAGTAACCAGCCCTATTGTCGCTGCTAAATGTATTTTCTGTACTTAATTTTGAAAGGTTTGCTCCGGCCTTTAACCCCATTTGGAAGCTAGGCAACACCTGACTAAAAGCAACCAGATTAAAGCAAACAAATAATGCTGATAAGATTAATTTTTTCATATTAGAATGATTAGTATTTTATTAATTAAACGACTATTACTATGTAAAACTAAGAATATTTTTAATTTGTATCTAAATTACGTAGTTTTATCTTAAAAGATCAACACAATATCATTGTTGTCCTCTTATCCCTCATTATTATTACCCTACTGTTTAATGGATTTTACATTTAATTTATACTCGATTGTTCTAATTTTATTTGGCACAGCTACTCTCCTGCTATCTTATTATATCTATAGAAAAGAAGGAGGAGCCGTTCGCTTTTTTGGCATTATGATGTTCTCAAGTGCCATATGGTCATTTGCGTATGGCTTTGAGTTAGCAAGCACCACAATTGAACAAGCAAAACTTTGGATAAGTATTGAGTATATAGGTATCTCTCTGCTTCCATTATCCTGGCTTCTATTCTGTTTAAAACTATCAGGAAAGGATCATTGGTACCAGAATAAAATAAATATGTTTATTCTAATTGCCACAGCAGTTATTCCCACATTATTGGTTTGGACAAATGATTATCACCATTTACATTTTAAAAGTTACCATATGGACACTACAGGGGATTTTCCAATGGTTGCTCTTGAAATGGGGCCATCATTTTGGATATTCACTTTATATTTCTATCTGTTATTGGCTACTGGAAGCTACTTATTAATCATCACGTTTCGCAAATCAGACCCTATTTACAAAAGTCAAAATTATAGTATAATAATAGCTGCATTTATACCCTGGATAACAAATATCACCTATTTTTTGGGGTTCAGACCTTTAGGTCAACTCGATATTACCCCTTTTGCTTTTATTATTACAGTATTTTTAATCAGCATAGCCATCTATCGTTTTAAGCTCTTCGATATTTTACCTGTTGCAAGGGAAAAAGTATTAGAACTAATGCAAGATGGTTTCGTTATACTGGATAGCAAAAACAGGGTAATTGATTATAACTCTTCTTTTAGAAGATACTTATCAGATATTAAGAAAAGTAAAATAATAGGAACTCAGATTGAAGCACTTTTTCCCGACCACAAAAAGCTTGCTGCATTGATTAAAGAAAGACAATCGGGGAAAATCGAATTAAAAATAGAAAACCATAACGGATCATTTGAACTGGAAGCAGAAATCAGAACTTTAAATGAAAATCAGCTTAAATTAAACAGCGAGGCGGTCATTATAAAACTACAGGACCTTACTACATTAAGAAAGGAAGCGCTACGTTCTAAATCACAGACAACAGAACTTCAACAGCTTAATCAACTTAAAGACAGGGTATTTTCCATAATCGCTCATGATTTACGAGGGCCTTTGGTTAACCTTGGAGAAATCCTTAAAATGACCTCAGACGATGTAATTACTATTGAAGAATTCAAAACACTGTCGCCCACTTTAAGCAGAGACATTTCATATACCACAGAACTTTTAGATAATATTTTGCATTGGTCTAGAAGCCAATTAAAAGGTTATGGAATCGATCGGGACTTCTTTGATCTGAAAAATATCCTGGTCAATGAAATCAACTATCACTTACCAGCGGCAGAGGCAAAAAATATTCGAATAATACAAGATGTTTTTCCAGGTGAGATGGTTTATGCTGATAGACTGATGATACAGATTGTAGTTAGAAACATATTAAACAACGCCATTAAGTTTTGTAATGAAAATTGTGAAATACATATAACAGCTGTATACAAAAATGGCTTTATTGAACTTCGTATCGAGGACAACGGCGTTGGAATGTCAGAGATTGCACTCCAAAAAATACATAATGGAGATAACATATCCACAAGGGGTACAATGAATGAGAAAGGCACAGGATTAGGCCTGGTGATATGCAAAGAGTTTATGGAGAAAAATGATGGCAAACTTATAGTCAGAAGTGAACTGGGTAAAGGCTCTTCTTTTTGCATATACCTACCGGTAGATCTAAAGTAAAATGCCCGCAAGTTGCGGGCATTTCATTGCGTTTAGACTTTTATTTACCTGTGGCGTCGTTTATAGCTTGCTGTTCTTTTAAGGCATCAACATTGTTTTTGTTACCAAAGTTTTGAGTTTTATCTGCAAAATAGTCGAGTATGCCAACAATCGTGTCCAAATTATCTGAAACTCTTTGATGCATGTCAGGCAAATCCTTCTCTAACCTTTTATCTCCAAGCTCTATATTATCAACTTCAATTTTCCCTATTTTTTGAATTATTGCTTGTTGTGAGTGCTGTAAGTCTTCTAATTCTCTTACGATTTTCTGCATCAATTCAAACTTCTTTAAAGTATCCATATTCGTATTTTAATTAAGATTAATATTCATTTTATATTATAATTCAACCAATTACCCTGCCAATATGTTTTGATTTTTTATAATGAGATCATCCGGGCATCGTTATATACATAAAAAAATAGAGACAAAACTTGCAATACCAATAAATAACTAATACTTTAGTTGTTTAAATATTACCCGTATGAAAAGAGCACTTCTTGTATTTTTTGCAGTCATTTCTTGCCAGATTACTTACGGACAGAGTAAAGCTGTCCTTGATAATGAGAAACTGCTGGAATTTTATCAAACACAAAAATATATCGATGCAGCTCAATATTTAAAAAGCATTTATGCTGAGGATACTCAGGATGAAAAAGAAATATCGCAACTTGCTTATGCCAATATGATGGCAGGCAAACTTCCGGAAGCAGAAAAAAATTATTTAAAGCTCCACGATAAACAACCTCAGAACTTACCAGTATTGTTTAGCCTTGCAAATATCAACCTTAGAAGAGGAAACGATGAAAAGGCCAAGGCATATTACATGGATATCCTTAAAATCGATAGCACAAATTTTACTGTATATAAGCAATTAGCCAATTTGAATAAGGGAGAAATGAACCTGGCTAAAATAGGTTATCTTAAAAAAGCGAATGAAATAAACCCTATTGATCCGGATGTGGTATTTGATTTATGCGAGCTCTATTTTAAAATGAACTTTTTTGACAAGGCAAGCAATATATTACAACCGGCCTTAGATGCAGATAGCACAAATCTGCAACTGCTCAAAATGAAAATGCCTATTAGTATGGCGAATAAAAAATATGATGAAGCTATCAAAACCGGAGAGAAATTATTAAGTTATGGTGATAGCTCGACCTTTGTCCTCAATAATCTGGGAAAATCTTATTTTTTCATTCTTGATTACAAAAATGCATTAAAGAATTTTTTAGTAATAGAAAGTAAGTCGATGGATAGCGAAGCATTATATTATTCCATTGGACTTAGCTACAGAGGATTAAAAGATTATAAAAATGCTATTCCTTACCTCGAAAAAGCAATACAAGAAGGAATATCAACCAAAATTGCCAGCTATTATGGCTTACTTGGAGATTCATTTGAAGGTGTAAACAAGAATACTGAAGCAAATGCAGCGTACAAAAAAGGCCTCCAATTCGAAAACAATGGAAGCCTGTTGTATAATATTGCTCTTGTCTACGAAACAAAGCTTAACGACAAGAAGAATGCAATTGACTATTATGAGCAATACTTAAAGACAATCAACCCTAAAGAGCAAACAAAGCTGATCGGATTTATCAAAAACAAGATTGCCGAATTAAAAAGATAACTACCTGTTTACTAGTCTGGCAACGTATTTACCTATAATATCAAACTCAAGGTTTACTGTGCTACCTACATTAACCTCATGTAAATTAGTGTGTTCGAAGGTGTAAGGTATTATGAATACAGAGAATTCATCAATATCTGAATTTACTACTGTTAAACTGATACCATTAACTGACACAGATCCTTTTTCTACGGTAACATTCCCACTATTAGAATCATACTTAAACCTGTACTCCCAGCTCCCGTCAAGCTCAGCTCTCTTAATGCATACTGCTGTTTGATCTACGTGGCCTTGAACAATATGCCCGTCCAATCGTCCATTCATTAACATGCAGCGCTCCAGATTTACTTTATTACCTATCCTTAACTCATTGAGATTGCTTTTCTGCAGCGTCTCTTCTATTGCCGTAACCGTATGAGTATTTTCTGACAACGCTACCACAGTTAAGCACACCCCGTTATGCGAAACACTTTGATCTATCTTTAGCTCATTACTTAAATTCGATTGTACGATATAATGTTTGTTTGTACCTTCCGACATTATATCTGTAACCTCCCCAAGTGTTTCTATTATTCCTGTAAACATATTTATTAATTAAACTTAACTCTATTTTTTCTCCAGTTGCTCACTACTTCCACCTGGTTTTGTATCGGCACCACATCGGGCTTTTTCAATGAAATTACCGCAATTAAAGCTGCCATGAGGGCCTCATCCTCATCTTCATTTTTCAAACTTTCTGCACTAAAGTATTTACTTACAAAATGAGTATCAAAATTACCACCTTTAAAAGCATTGTGCTGCATTACAAATTTCCCAAAAGCAAGAGTAGTTTTTATACCCGTAATGTCATATTCATCAATGGCACGGATCATCCTTTCAATTGCCTCTTCCCTATCCTTACCGTATGTGATTAACTTCGCAATCATTGGATCATAATAGATCGGAATTTCCATGCCCTGTTTAAAACCATCATCAACACGAACTCCGTTCCCCTTTGGTGTATTGTATGTTTGCAATACGCCTATATCCGGCAAGAAATTATTTTCCGGATCTTCAGCATATACTCTCAGTTCAAGCGCATGCCCATTAATCTTCAAATCCTCTTGTTTATAGGAAAGTTTTTCACCTCTGGCAATCTTAATCTGTTCTTTTACCAGATCCAAACCGGTTATCATTTCAGTAACGGGGTGCTCTACCTGAAGTCTGGTATTCATTTCAAGGAAAAAGAAATCGAGGTTTTCATCCAGAATAAACTCAACTGTTCCAGCACCCACATAACTTACAGAACGCGCTACATCTACTGCACAGGCTCCCATCTTTCGACGAGTTTCTTCAGTTAGAATACTAGATGGGGCTTCTTCAATTACTTTCTGATGTCTTCTTTGAATAGAGCATTCACGTTCAAATAAATGAACAATATTACCATGAGTGTCTCCAAGAACTTGAATTTCTATATGTCGTGGCGACGAAACATAACGTTCAATAAATACACATCCATCACCAAAGGCTGATGTAGCTTCACTAACTGCCAACTGCATTTGCTCTTCAAAGTCGGTCACTTGCTCTACCACCCTCATTCCTTTTCCACCGCCACCGGCAGCAGCTTTAATCAGAATCGGGAATCCAACTTCAATGGCTCTTGCCTTTGCTTCTTCAATATCCGTAATTGCTTCTTCGGTGCCCGGCACCATGGGAATATTATATTTCAAAGCAGCGGCTTTGGCCGATAATTTATTTCCCATAATTTCCATTGCCTCAGGCGTTGGCCCAATCAGAATTAATCCTGATTCTTTAACTAACCTTGCAAAGCCAGCATTTTCCGATAAGAAACCATATCCAGGATGTATTGCTTCAGCTCCGCTAGCCTTGCAGGCTTCTATTATTTTTTCTCCTAATAAGTAAGATTGATTTGACGGAGCCGGGCCAATGCAAATTGCTTCATCAGCATAAAGTACATGTAACGCTTCTCTATCAGCCTCAGAAAATACAGCAACTGTTTTTATTCCCATTTCACGTGCAGAACGCATAATGCGCAATGCGATCTCACCTCTGTTGGCTATAAGGATTTTATTCATCTGTTAAAGTTATTTATGGGCAATTGGATGTAAATGTATTATGTTTTCGATTGCCATGTCAATCATCTCCGAAGAAACATCTAAATGGGTGACCATTCTGATCGTATTTGGACCAGTAGTATTACAAGCAATACCTTTTTCGGCCAAAAGAAGAACGATATCATTAGCTCTAAATCCAGGTGCTACATCGAACAGCACTATATTTGTTTGGACAGGCAGTACAGACGACACATAATTAACTTCATTTAAAGCACCTGCCAATGCAACTGCATGCTGATGATCGATGGCTAAACGCACTACATGATGGTCTAAGGCATAGATTCCCGCTGCTGCTAAAAAACCTGCCTGTCTCATCCCGCCACCAAATGCCTTACGTATCTTCCTTGCCTTTTTAATAGTTTCCTGAGATCCTAGCAGTACAGAGCCTACGGGAGCACCAAGCCCCTTTGATAAGCAAACCGATATTCCGTCGAAATACTTTCCGTAGTCCTTTGCATGATCGCCGGTAGCAATTAAAGCATTAAATATCCTTGCCCCATCTAAATGAAGTTTTAATCCTTTAATATTACAAAGTGTATGGATCGGTTCTATTTGATCTAAAGTATAAGCTATGCCTCCGCCCTTATTTACTGTATTCTCTAAAACTACCAGGCTGGAGTTCGGATAGTGAATATTATTTTCATTTATTTCTGGTTCAATTAACTCCGGTGTTAATATCCCTCTTTCTCCATATAACAGGCGAACTGAAGCCATAGAGTGATAAGCAATACCGCCACCCTCATAACGATAAACATGAGATGTTTGGTCACATATCACCTCGTCCATAGGCTGAGTAAAACACTTAATTGCAATCTGATTGGTCATTGTACCTGATGGGCAAAACAATCCGGCTTCCATATTAAATATACCCGCCAATTTCCTTTCCAATTCATTTACTGTCTCATCTTCGCCAAAAACATCATCACCTATTTTTGCACTCATCATAGCTGCCCGCATTTCTGCTGTAGGTTTGGTTACTGTATCGCTTCTAAAATCAACTTTTATCGCCATGTTATTTTTTACTGAATACAAAGATTTATTTTTAATGTTCTTAATGAAAGAAAGATTGATAATATTACAAAATACAATATAAAATAACGGCTTTAGATAAAAAAAGAATTAACAACGCCTTTAAACAGATAAAAATCATATTATCGTTCATTTTTAACCAAAAAACTACTATTATAGCGGCTGTAACCTAAATTCATAAAAACAAGAAATTTTATAATTTGGATTTTAAAATAACAAGTGTATTTTAGCCTTAGTGTTTATTTAACAATATGGTAATCTAAAAATCACGAGCAAAATTAAAAAAAACACTGTTTTTAAGCATTTAAAGGCAGAAAACTAACAACTAACCAAAACTAAAAAATTAAATTTATGAAAAAAAACCATACGAAAGTTGTAGGATTATTTACTTTTATCCCGAAAAAATCAAATTAAGATGATAGTTATTGCAGATGGTGGTTCAACTAAAACCAATTGGTGTTTAATTAATGAGGCTGGTAGAAAAATTCATTTTAATACAGAGGGCTATAACCCGTACTTTTCGAGCACAGAGTACATAGTAGAGTCATTAAGAAAAACCTTACCTGATCACTTGGAAACTGACAAGTTGAAAGAGGTAAATTATTATGGAGCGGGCTGTTCTACAGACGCCAAACGTAAAATTGTTGCTGATGCAATGAAGCAGGTTTTCCCAAATGCGGAAATCAATATCGGCCACGACTTATTAGCTTCATGCAGAGCATTATTAGGCGATGAACCTGGTTTTGCCGCAATCTTAGGAACAGGAACAAATTCTTGTCTATACGATGGAAAAGACATCACTTTAAACATTGATTCACTTGGATATTTCCTTGGTGATGAGGGAAGTGGTTGTTTCATTGGAAAAAGAATTCTTTCAGACTACATGAAAGGCTATATGCCAAAAGGCCTTAGAGAGAGCTTCTATGATAACTTTGCATTAACCAACGAAGATATTTTTGACCATATTTATAACAAACCATTGCCAAATCGCTTCTGCGCAAGCTTTAGTAAGTTTTTATATGATTTCAAAGACAATTATGAAGATTATACATTCTCCACAGTTGAATATGCATTTACTGCATTCTTTGAAAACCTTGTAATTCATTATCCTAACTATAAAGAGCATTCGTTAAACTGCGTAGGTTCTGTTGGTTATAGCTTTAGAGATATATTGAGTATAGTAGCAGACAGATATGAGATGGGTGTTGGTAAAGTTATCCGCTCACCTATAGATGATCTAGTTGATTATCACTTGTTAGTAGCCAACAAGTAATAGCTAAAAATAAGCACAATAAAAATGGCCTGTATCATTGATGATACAGGCCATTTTTATTATATCGCACATGCTTAAAAAGAAATCTCCTTTTCAAACAATTTGGCATATTTCCTCTTGTCAAATTTATACAAGGTAGCCGCCCTAAAGGAAACACCTTGTTGCTTTTCCTGAAGGTCTCGTAAAACGCCGAAGCTTAGCATTTTCTTTCTAAAATTTCTTTTATCCAATTTCTTGTTCAAAATAATTTCATAAACATTCTGCAGCTGGGTTAGTGTAAACTTCTCCGGCAAAAGCTCAAATGCTATTGGTTGATGTTTAATGCGGCGCTTTATCTTTTCAAGCCCTTTATCAAAAATCTGCTGATGGTCAAATGCCAGCCTTGGCAAATCTTTTACATTAATCCAGTGTGCCCGCTTTGCATAGGTACTAATAGGCTTTACAGCCTTATCACCACCTAAACGCAAAAGTGCATAATAGGCAATACTTACTACCCTTCCCTGTGGATGTCGGTTAACATCGCCAAAAGTATAGTACTGTTCCATATAAATGTTACTTAGTCCGGTAAGCTCGTTTAAGATCCTGGAGGCCGATTGGTCTAAACTTTCAACCTCTCCAACAATATTACCCGGCAATGCCCACCAGTCTTTAAACGGCTCTTCATTTCTCTCGATTAAAAGGATCTTTAATTCTCCCTCGTCGAATCCGAACACCACACAGTCAATCGAAAAAGTGGAATCAAACTTTGGTAAGACTTCTTTCAAAATATTAAATATTAATTACGCTAATTACTCGTTATACAACATGAATTTCTCCATAAAGATAGATAAGAATCCCAATTTAGCAATATTTTCCATTCCTTTGAAACCGGGTTCAAGCTAGACACTTATTATTCTGTTTCAATATATTAAATTTTTAAATATTAAAGCAAATAAATATACTTGTCCCCAAATTACACAGAAAATAAAAAATAAATTACTTAGTGTAAAAAATACACCCTATATTCGTATAATAAATCATGAAACCAAATATCAAAAATATCGCTGTGTTGACATCTGGAGGAGATGCTCCGGGAATGAATGCTTGTATTAGAGCTGTAGTAAGAACCGGAATATACAATGGTATAAATATGTTTGGAGTTTTGCAGGGATACCAGGGATTAATAAACAACAATATTAATCCAATGGATGCAAGGTCCGTAAGTAACATTATCCACCTCGGAGGAACAATATTAAAAACAGCACGTTGTCTGGATTTCAAAACTGAAGAAGGACTAGATATTGCTTTTGAAAATTTAAAAGCAAGAGACATAGATGGACTAATTGTCATCGGTGGAGATGGAACTTTTACAGGAGCCCAGAGATTTGCAAAGAAACATGGCGTAAAAGTTATAGGTATTCCCGGAACTATTGATAACGATTTATACGGATCAGATTTTACTTTAGGATATGATACGGCAATAAATACAGTTATTGAAGCCATCGACAAAATCAGAGATACCGCCGACTCGCATGACAGGTTGTTCTTTATTGAAGTAATGGGCAGAGATTCGGGGTGTATCGCCTTAAGAAGCGCAATTGCCAGTGGTGCAGAAGCTGTTTTATTACCTGAAAGGGAAACTAGTGTTGATGAATTGGTGGCGCAACTGGAAGCAGGTGCATCTACTAAAAAATCTTCGAGCATAGTTATTGTTTCTGAAGGACATAAAGACGGTGGAGCTTTTGACATTGCCAAAAAAGTTAAGGAGAGGTTTAACCACTATGATACAAAAGTGACTATCTTAGGCCATCTTCAACGTGGAGGCAGCCCGAGTAGTTTCGACAGGATACTTGGAAGCAGACTTGGCTTTGCTGCTGTAAATGAACTTTTGAAAGGAAACACCATGCAAATGGTTGGCCTGCGTGGTAATGATATACACACCACCACTATTGAAGAAGCACTTACAAAGCATAGCTTTAAATTGGAAAGTGATTTATTGGAAATGACTAAAGTCTTATCAATATAAATATGATTGCAGTAGTTTATAGCGGATCAAAAACAGCGTTCTGGAAAATTGCACGGGATGGAAAAACCATCGCCGAATGCACTATGCCCGGTATAAACCCTTGTTTTAACGATCAAAAAGCAATACTGCAATTTTTAAATAAGAAGGCTACGCTGATTAATCATGCCGAAAGCATAAAGAAAATATATGTGTTTGCTGCAGGAGCTTCCTCAGTAGAAAGAAGGAACGAATTGGCAGAAACGCTTGGTATCTTCTTTAAGTATAGCAAGATCACCGTTAAGGATGATCTATATGGAGCAGCAATTTCAGCGTGTTACAACAACAGTGGCATCGTGGGTATATTAGGCAGTGGTGCCAACTGTGCATATTTTGATGGTAAAAGCCCCGAGAAAAATAACTTTGGCCTTGGATTTATTCTGGGCGACGAGGGTTCAGCAACCTACCTGGGAAAGATTCTTGTAAAAGCCTTTCTTCAGGAAAAATTACCAAAAGATTTGCAAAGTGAGTTTGAGGTTAAATACAATCTGGACAGACCGCAAATACTTGAGCGTGTGTATAAAAAACCAATGGCTCAGCAATTTTTCAGTTCTTTCTTCGATTTTTTCCTTGAAAACCGCAACCATAAATATATACTAGATCTAATAGATAAAGCGTTTGAAAGTTACTTCAATATATATCTGTTACCAACAATAAAACTACATCCTGGAAAGGAAATACATTTTGTAGGTCTTGTTGCAGGAACATTTCAGGAGCAACTAAGGGAAACAGCAGAAAAACACGGATTAAAAATAACATCAATTACTAAAGAACCAATATATAATTTACTAAACTACTATTCAAATTAATAAGATGAGCAAAATTGGAATAAACGGCTTTGGCCGTATCGGCAGACTGGTTTTTAGAGCTGCTTTAAAAAGAGGATTAGATATCGTTGCAATCAATGACTTAGTTGAGCCTGATTACATGGCTTATATGTTAAAGTATGATACTACACATGGTCGTTTTGATGGTACTATCGCTGTAGAAAATGGAAATCTTGTAGTAAACGGAAAAACCATCCGTATCACTGCTGAAAAAGATCCGGCAAACTTAAAATGGAATGAAGTTGGTGTAGAAACTGTTATTGAGTCGACTGGTTTATTCTTAACTCAAGCAGACGGTGCAAAACACATTGCTGCAGGTGCAAAAAGAGTGGTATTCTCTGCTCCGGCAAAAGACGATACCCCTACTTATGTAATGGGTGTAAATCATCATAAATTAACTGCAGACCAAACGATCGTTTCAAATGCATCTTGTACTACTAACTGCTTAGCACCAATTGCTAAAGTATTAAATGATAATTTTGGTATAGTAGAAGGTTTAATGAGTACTATTCACGCGGTAACTGCAACTCAAAAAACAGTTGACGGTCCTTCAGCTAAAGACTGGAGAGGCGGACGTGGTGGTTTCTCTAACATCATCCCTTCATCAACAGGTGCTGCTAAAGCTGTAGGCTTGGTACTTCCTGAATTAAAAGGTAAATTAACTGGTATGTCTTTCCGCGTTCCTGTAGCCGACGTTTCTGTAGTCGATCTTACTGTACGTTTGGAAAAACCTGCTACTTACGAAGACGTAAAAAAAGCCATGAAAGCTGCCTCTGAAGGTGAGTTGAAAGGCGTATTAGCATATACTGAAGACGAAGTAGTTTCTTCTGATTTTATCGGTGATGAGCATGCATCAATTTTTGACGCTAAAGCTGGTATTTCATTGAATGATAACTTCGTTAAAGTGGTTTCTTGGTATGATAACGAATGGGGCTATTCTAATGCATTAGCTAAATTCGTAGAGTACTACGGAAACTTAAAGTAAAACCCGTTCATACAGGTTTATATTTGGTTAGAAAAGGGATGTGCGTGGATGCGACATCCCTTTCTTTATTTCTAGCCTCTTATACCCCATGTATTTCAACCAGTAAGACTCCCACACTAAGGTTCAACATGTGTTAATAATTCTGTTAATTGTATTGCGATATTGAATGCTAATATAGGCATCTACGCTATGTATCGAAGGTCTTGTCCCCCATTTTGTCCCCGTGTTTGTCCCTATTAAATTTATTAGAATCATCCATCAGTACGGCTATTAAATCTCTTTTGAGTTCGCTGTTAAACCGAAAGGCTGGCTGAACCAACCCTACCCGCAATAATGTGTTATGTGCCATAGTTATATTAAATTATAGCACTCAAAAACCAAGCTTTCAAAGCAATTAAGGAACGGAATAAATGGGCTATAAGGCTGCTATGTGAGCGTTTATGCCATAGTTTCTTTAAGCGTGTTGTGGTGACAAGCTTAACTTTGTGTAATGATTAATACACTCGCGAATTCACACTTCGTACCTATTTGTAAACACTTATCCGCGTTCTTTTCCAAAGCAGGTAGTAACCAAGTGCCACTCCGAGAATTGTCATGGCAATGGCTAGACCACCATCTTTTACTTTATATTCATCACCGTAAAGTTTTATATCAGTGCTAGTAATAAGTAGACCGAGAAGAACTAACAGTAGCCATATGCCGCAAATTACGATGGTTGTTATCCACTTGTATTTGGGAGCAATCCAATGCGCCAAAGTTACTGAGAGGAAGGAGATTATCAATCGACTTGAGGCATAATTATACTGCTTTAAGGATGACCCGCTAACAAAATAAGATAGAATAAACTCGATGATCTATGAAGCAAGTAATCCAATTCCTATGGAAAGAGGGAGCAAAAATACCCAACGTAAACAATAAAAAATGGAGTCTCGGGTGATTATTCTTTTGGTAGTAATAATTACTGGAGTGTCTAACTTATTACATATCTCATTCCGAAGTTGGTCTGGAATATTATTCCATGTAGTTTTAGTTGTTAACAACAACTGGCAGTCACACTCATCTTTAACAACCTCAATGATATTGCAGTACCATTGATAATAGCACCGCTCTCTCGGCTTAGGGGGAATAAAGCCCCTTCATATTGGTATCCCAGTAAACTTCAGTAGCACTTCTCCATGTCCAGTCCATGTTTTTACGATAAAACATAGAGTTACCTTGCAATTTCAATTATGTCATATTGGGATGTGGTACTAGCATACCTTTGCACAAAGCAGGTATTCTACCCATATATCAAAAAAATTATTTGCGGACACGACTCAATGTTTCCTGAGACATCCCAAGATAAGATGCGATATATCCAAGTGGAATTCGATTAAGTAAATATCCTTCATGAGATAAAAAACGTTCATATCGTTCTTTTGCAGATAATGTGCGTAAAGAAATTGCCTGTTCCTCTGATCTTACATAGTATGCCTCAATCAGTTTTCTTCCAATATAATTGAACCGAGGATGTTTTGTATAGATTTCCTCCAGATGACTTTTACTCAATTGAAGAAGCTCGCAGTCCTCTATTGCTTCGAGGTATTCCACTGAAGGATTTCCAGTAAAGAAACTATTAACAGACACAACGATATCATTCTCTATTAAGATCCAAGATACCTTTTCATTCCCATCAGAATCGATATAAAAACTTCGTAAAGCACCAGATTTGATAAAATAAACATGCTTACTAATATCTCCCGGTAAGAGCAAATATGTCTTCTTGCAAACAGTCAATACTTTACTTTTTGAGAGAATATCAGAAATAACATCGTCGTTAATTGACTGGATGGCAAGAAGCTTTTTAAAAATTGAAGAATGGATATCATCAGCCATATCGTTTTTGATTTTTGTCAAAAGTAGAGTAAAACTAATCATTTAACTTGCCCAAATCAATAACTGATCAATTATGAAAATAGACAACTACATCATTAGTAAATTAACCTTTATGAAGGTAATTTTCCCTCTATTTTACGGACTTTTTGTAGTGGCATTAGGTGACAAACTTTCATTCCCCATGTTTGCCTATCTTTTGATAGCTCTGTTAAATCTTGAGACCTCGGCACTAGGGATTATTGGATATGGGAGTATCTTCTATCTCATATTTACCGGCTTTTATCACTTCGATAAAAATTGGAATTATCGATGGACAATAGCTTGTAGTTTAGCACTCGTACTCTTAACTGCAATACCCATATATTGCAACATCATTAATGGTGGTCGCTACGTATTTATCTTCATTGCCATTGCATTACTGATGGCTGCATTTGTTATATACGGCAGTATTTTAGGCCTTCGCATATTAAAGTTTGCAAAAGATTAATGTAGTTTACTTTCATTCTCCAGATCCATATGTAAAAACCATTTTATGAATGTCGTAACTTATCCCTTCATGTACCATTGTTTTACTTTTCTCTGGTAAGAATTTGAAACCGACTGACTCATAGCATCTAATTGCCGCATAATTCTTTTCCCATGTAAAAAGTTCAACAGTATCAATCTTAAAAAGTCGCTTAGATTCTTCTACTAGCAATTCAATAAAGTATCTGCCTAATCTTTGACCCCGAAGACTTGGTTCCCCCACAAGAATCCTGGCTAGCCTAGGGGCGCCACTTTCTTGAGGAATGATCTCACCAAAAGCAAACGGAAGCTTTTCTAAGGTATAACCTATATAAAGTAGACGATCTGGATAGGTATTCTTATAATCCTGGATTTGCTGTTCTGTTAAAGGATAAGAAAAATCTGTGCCCGAGAACTGAAGCAAAAGTTCAGCATCTGTCACCCAAGATTCTAATAATCTGAAATCCGAACTATCATATGGTTTTAGCATGTTGACGATATCTTGTATCAAATCTATAGCTATAGTATTATACTTCCAAACTCAATAAAAATCATATCTAAGATAGGTCTTAGTTCATCATCTGATCAATGTCACACTTCCTTTTAATGGTTTATCACTTTTGCTGCTTTTTATCTGATAATAATAAACTCCAACCGGAACATCAGTGCCTTTGTAGCGACCATCCCATACGGGATTTAGACCCCTCGTTTGAAAAACCAGCACTCCATATCGGTTGTAAATTGTAATCGTAGCACTAGGATCATTTTCCAGTCCGGCAACATACCATAAATCATTTATGCCATCTCCATTAGGGGTGAATGCATTAGCCACAATGATCTCTTTACACCAAGAAACAACTTTATAAATAACTTTGGCGGTACAACCGTTTACATCCGTTACAGTTAACTTGTAGTCACCTGGCTTGGAAACGGTAAATGCATTGCTTGAGCTAGTCAATCCATTCCAATTATAGCTCAGATATCCTGGTTCAGCAATCAAAGTAACCTGTTCACCAGATGTTGTACAGATTTTAGAATCCAGGGGTTCAGTCAACAAAATCCGATCGTTTACTAAAACATTTACCACATTGCTTTTGGTTGTACAACCAAAAGCTGAGGTAACCTCTACAAAATAATTGCCTGCTTGATTTACCTGAATCGAAGATGTGGTTGCCCCCGTGTTCCATCGGTAAGTTGAATTCGGGGCAGTTGAGACACTTAAGCTTGCCGATTCTCCATAACATAAGCTTTTCGTTGGAACGGTATTTACTGAGATTACAGGAAAGGGGTAGATTTGCAAATTAAATGGGTTCGATTTCTTTTTACATCCCTCAATATTTTCAAAAATAGCCTCGTATATCCCAGCCGAGGATACCTGGATTTCCGTCTTATTCTCCATAGTCCTTAATTCAATACCGTCCTTATACCAATGTATCTTATGGCTTTTCGTGTTTTCGATCTTCAACAAAGCGATATCGCCGAAGCAATAAGTTGATTTATTGGGGGTAATAATAGGCGCAGACAATATAGCTATATCGATCGCCACGGCTGACGAGGTTACAAAACTCCCGGCACAATTACTCACCTCTACCCTATAACTACCTTTTGAACTAACCTTTAACTTAGCTACACTCTCCCCTACAATTTCAGCATCGTCCTTAAACCATCGATAGGTATAACCGGGTTTATCAATGGTTGAAAGTTCTTTGCTATTCCCCTCACACAAAGTAATTTTTGCGGGGTAGTTGAATGTAATTTCTGGAGTAGTCTCTGTATTTATGACAAAGTTTTTAGAATGCATGCTCACCCCTTCACACATGCCAATCAGTTCAGCCCTGTAACGTCCTTTATCCAAAATCCTAACAACTGATTTTCCTGCCCATTCAGGTAAATCCACACCGTTCTTTGTCCAATGAATAGATATTGCACCATTATTTATAGGATCTGTAAAGTTGGCATTAACTTCCAGGCTTTCATTTCCGCAAAGTGTAAAAATAGATTCCTCTACAGTTTCCATATCAGGGTCTTTATCATAAGTGAATCTGGCAAGTAGCTTTTCTTCATAAATTGCACCATCTAGTTGCGGATATACCTTTTTCACGCCCTGATCAGTAGCCAGCCAAATTACATTTTCACATATATACCTTGGATCATAAGCAGGTCTACTTCCCTCTGGAGAAAAACTTCTATAATCAATTGCAAAATTATTGACCCTGGCATTTAGTCCTGGCAACTTTTTAAAACTGACCTCTTCTATAGGAACCCAATCAAACAGCATACTTTTAACAAACTTTTCGGTGTAAAATAATCCAGTATTGGAGGCTGCCAATACAAATGTAGTGGGCGATAATACGTTAAACATCCGTAATTCCTCTATCGAATTGATTTGTTCATTTTTAATTGGCTGCGTTAATCCAATACCACAACGCCCCCAATACTGAATATATAATCCATTATTTGTTCCCCAATATTGAGAATTCTGATTTATACCCATATAGTCACTGCCTTTATCATAATTAAACATAGTACAGTTAAAATCTCCATATGGGTCATGCTGTGGTATATTGGAAACATATATTGTGTAATCAATATGTTGAATTACACTTTCTCCCTGAGGCCATCCACATCTATAATTTACATCCAAATTTACTTTAAACTCTACTCCTTTGATACCTGATTTTGTAATTTTGTAGCCTCTGAAATCAAAGCCTTGTTCACGATAAATGTCATACAACATTACTGTATTATCATTTCTGATGATTCTATATAGATATTTATCAGTTGCAACCACCAGACGATCATCGCGCCAATAGTCATCAACATCAGGATAGGATTCAGTATTCTTCATACCATCAAGCTTTACGGCAATTCCATTTATCTTCGTAATTTCAGGATCATCCAGAGGAATCATGTTTTTGTTACCATTTTTAACATGAATAAGCCGTTTGGGTTTTACAGAAAAGTAAATATCCTGCGTACTATAGCCAGCAAGATCGTCCACCAGCTCTCCCACTGTTTGTGGATAAATAGAAAAGTCGCCAGCAAGCATCGATTTATAATAAACTATTCCTGATGCAGTTAATGCCCAGACCGTATGATCATCATATGTTATTATAATCTTTTTGATGTTTTCTCCAGAAAGGAAACTTTCCCCTGATCGCAATATCAATTGTGCATTTGCTAATGATATGCCAAGAACATAAAACAGGCAGATTAATAGAAATCGATGAGAGTGAAGCATTTTAGATATTTAACACTAATGTATTCAAAGTATAGCAAAATATACTTTGCTTTTTGAATTTCTATTTAAATCTATTACCTACAGCGCTAACTACAATGTTACCAAGTTATATTTGGATATTTAATGCCAGAATTTAACTTTGTTTAAACCAAATATTCCTCTTATCTCAAAATTTTATGAAAACTATTTTTTACGCCCTTTTAACAACCGTTGCTTTCTCAGCTTGTCAAGGCAATAAAGAAAATGCTGCAACTTATGCCCCGAGAGTGCTAACTGCAACAGAAAAGTTCAATTATTATCCCGAAACCAGAGGCGACACCTTAGCGCTTATTACTGCCGAAAGTGATAAAAAAGCGGCTGAAGAAACAGAAGAAGTATTTAATGTAAAATACAAGGATACAGTCATTCAAATCCAAACAAATCCGGCAGACAAAGCCTCCGCTATAGGTAAATTTTCTACTGCTGAATATGTAAACACTCAAAAAACCGCTTTACTGGTTCAAATTGCCGACAACTCAGGTCTGGTAGCTCCTGTATATTTAATCACAATAACAGATAAAAAACCAGACGTGATTAGCCTTTACAGAGCATCTAAAGGTAAAGAGGATAAAAAATATACCAAGGGAATTATCAAAACCGGAAGAGATGGTTATTTAGTTAATAATGATTTCTTTGTTGCCAATGTTAACGCTAAGGTTTTCTTAATTAAAAGACAAAACCCGGACGAAAGAATCCAGGGAGAATTCATGCTGAAATCTCCGGATAAACAAACATTTGCATTTCTAGGCGAAAAATCTTTCTTCCAGGTGCACTATCCTACAGGAAAAACATATGATCAACCTTTAAAAACTTTGCCAACCGCAAAAGGAAATGACCTGTTTGTATGGATTCAGGAAAACTATAAATGGGATAGAGATAAAGAAGGCATTTCACACTTAATCCCTAGCGACAACGATAAGATTGTCGATTTAAAATCATTCAAGTAAGCATTACAAGTTTTACATAAAAAAGCGCCTGTATCAACACTTATGATACAGGCGCTTTTTTATGTACATTAGATCAACAAAATAAAAAAACTGCATGAAAACATCATTTAAGGTCCCTTTATTTGCAATGATTGCGATTCTAACATCTTGTCAAAATACCGACAAAAAGTCGACAGCAGACGGCACGGCTTTATCATCCTCAAACCCCTTTCTTAACCAGAGTAAACTACCTTACCAGGCGCCTGATTTTGATCATATAAAAGATAGCGACTTTAAACCTGCTTTCGAGGAGGGAATGAAAATTCATTTAGAAGAAATCCAGAAAATTGCTGGCAATACCGAAACGCCGACATTCGAAAATACGTTTGTAGCAATGGAGAAATCAGGTGAAATGCTCACAAGGGTAAATCGGATATTTGGCCTTCTTACAGGTGCAAATACAAACGATGATCTACAAAAATTACAAGAAGAAATTGCACCTAAACTTGCTGCTCACCAGGATGCTATATCATTAAATCCAGAGCTATTCAAAAGGATCGAATCCATTTATAATACAAGAGAAAAGTTAAAATTAGATCAGGAATCAAAACGATTAGTAGAGTATTACTATCAGGCATTTGTTTTAGCCGGAGCTAAACTTTCAGAAACAGACAAAACAAATCTTAAAAAGCTGAATGAACAAGAGGCCTCGTTAAGTGCTAAATTTTCTAATCAGCTTCTTGCTGCTGCCAAAGCAGGTGCTTTAGTTGTTAATGACAAATCAGAACTTGCAGGCCTATCAGAAGGTGAGCTTGCTGCTGCCGCCCAAACTGCGAAGGCAAACAAGTTAGAAGGCAAATGGATGTTATCTCTTCAAAACACCACCCAACAACCTTCACTACAAATGTTATCAAACCGTGCAACCAGACAAAAGCTATTTGATGCTTCCTGGAACCGTGCTGAGCGAAATGACACAAATGACACCAGAAAAGCTATTGTAGAAATAGCAAAAATCAGAGCAGAGAAAGCAAAACTTATCGGCTTTCCTAATTATGCTACATGGAAACTGCAGGATCAAATGGCTAAAACTCCGGCCGCAGTTGAAACCTTCTTCTCTAAACTCGTGCCCTCCGCAACAGCAAAAGCCAAAGCTGAGGCTGCTGATATCCAGGCTGTAATTGATCAGCAAAAGGGTGGTTTTAAAGTAGAGCCGTACGATTGGAATTACTATGCAGAACAGGTTCGCAAAGCGAAATATGATCTGGATGAAAATCAGATAAAACCTTATTTCGAATTAAACAAAGTACTTCAGAATGGTGTATTTTATGCTGCCACCCAACTTTATGGCATCACTTTTAAGGAGCGTACGGATCTTCCGGTATACCATAAGGATGTTAAAGTATACGAGCTCTTTGATAAAGACAATACTACCATAGGCTTGTTTTACTGTGATTATTTTAAACGCGACAACAAATCTGGAGGCGCCTGGATGGACAATATGGTTGGCCAGTCTAAGCTATTGGGTACTAAACCTGTAATTTTCAACGTATGTAACTTCACTAAACCTGCAGCCGGTCAGCCGGCATTAATCAGCTTTGATGACGTAACCACAATGTTCCATGAGTTTGGTCATGCGCTACATGGTTTCTTTGCAAACCAGCAATATCCAAGCCTATCTGGTGCCAATGTTGCCAGGGATTTTGTGGAGTTCCCATCTCAGTTCAATGAACATTGGGCAATAAATCCAATGGTATTTAAAAATTACGCTGTTCATTATAAAACAGGTGAGCCAATGCCACAAACATTGATTGATAAAATCAAAAAAGCCGGTACATTTAATCAGGGTTATGCATTAACAGAAGTCCTTGCCGCCGCCGCCCTTGATATGCAATGGCATAAGCTATCAGCAACGGATCCTTTGCAGGATGCAGATAAATTTGAAACTGCCGCCCTACAAAAAACACATCTTGACCTGTCGTATGTTCCATCACGCTACCGTTCTTCTTACTTCTTACACATTTGGGGAAATGGCTATGCAGCGGGTTATTATGCTTACCTGTGGACAGAGATGTTAGATCATGATGCATTCTCCTGGTTCGAAGAAAACGGAGGATTAACCCTTGCTAATGGGCAACGCTTTAGAGACATGATACTTTCAAAAGGCAATACAGAAGATTATGGTAAAATGTTCAGAGATTTCCGCGGACATGATCCAAATATTTCGGCAATGCAGAAATACAGAGGCTTAATTACAAAATAACAGATAAAGGGAACCGGTTAATTACCGGTTTTCTTTTTTAAACCTTCCTCCTATCCAAACCGATAAAAACGACAACACGAGGAATACAACAAGCACATAAAAACAGTTTACAAATACTGTTGCGTACCCATACTTCGCCACGTCTACAAAAGGGTAAGGGTAAAATCCTGATGCAGATCCTCTGTATAAGATAAACATCAAATAAATAAAAGGGTAAATAAGCCAGCTAAAGGTATCATTCCATTTCAATGAATCCTTGGATACAAACAAGAACCAGTATAGCACAAATAAAATAGGAATAATTAAATGGAGTAACTCATCAACTACCAATTGTAAACCCTTTGGTTCCCACGTAAACCTCAATATCAAATTATAAATTAAGGCCACTACAGTAATATACACCGCAGTTGCTGTAAGAGTAGTCGGCTTTGTAAAGAAACCGCTGTCCTTTCGTTTCAGCAAAAGTGAAGTAAAGCACAATGCCACAAGAATATTAGTTAAAACAGTAAAGTAGCTAAAGTATCGAATAACCGACTCATCAACCGGCACAATATTGCTTTGCATAGTAAGATAAAGCTGCGCTATTAGTGCAAACCAGCCCAATATAACACCTGTTATTAACAACCAATTACCACCTTTGGTATCGCTCTGTTCCATGTATACCAAGTTACGGAAAAAGGAATAATTAGCGTAACATAAATCTCAGGCCAAAAAAGTTTAATCATTAGCTATTAAGGAAGAATAATCTTATTCTCTATCCCCTATCTTAGTATTATTAACCAAATCAATAATCTTCCTATAAACGAAGCATTCATGTCTATTTTAAAAGTATTTATAACCACAGGTATTCTCACTGCATTCGTATTTAACTCATCAATAGCACAAGACATTGAACGATGGGACAAACAAGTAAATGAAAAAGAAAATCCTAACGCCAAGTGGTTTAAAGAAGCAAAATTTGGCATGTTTATTCACTGGGGTCTATATTCAAAACTTGGAGGCGTATGGAATGGCAAGGATTATTACGGTAGTGGCGAATGGCTAATGCATCAGGCCAAAGTTCCTGCTGCAGATTATGCAAAAGTTGCCAAAGAATTTAATCCCGTAAAATTTAATGCAGATGAATGGGCCGACCTTGCAAAGGATGCTGGCATTAAGTATATGGTAATTACCGCTAAACATCATGAAGGTTTTGCAATGTACGATTCAAAAGTAAGCGATTTCAATATCGTAAAGGCATCTCCTTATGGGAAAGACCCTATGAAAGCGCTTTCAAACGCCACAAGAAAAAGGGGTATACAATTTGGCTTTTACTATTCCCAGTTCCTGGATTGGCACGAACCAAATGGTGGTGGTAACAAATGGGACTTTGATGAAACAAAAAAGGACTATCTAAAATATTATAAAGAAAAGTCAATTCCGCAGCTAAAGGAATTGCTTACCAATTATGGTGATCTGGGTATTGTTTGGTTTGATATGCCAGGCGGTCTGGATAAAAAACAAACTCAGGAACTGGTAGACAGCATGCATGCCCTACAGCCTAAGAGCCTGTTTAGCAGCAGGGTTGGACAAGGACTGGGAGATTATCGCACCTTTGGTGATTCTGAAGTTCCTGCAACGCCAATTAAGGGTGCCTGGGAATCCATATACACGCATAACGATTCATGGGGATATATTAGTCATGATATGAACTTTAAATCTCCAAAAGAAATCATCCAGCTCCTTGCAACCGTAGCTTCTAAAGGTGGTAACCTTATGCTAAACGTAGGACCTGACGGAGAGGGTAACATCCCTCCTTATTCAGTGAAATATTTAAGAGAAACCGGTAAATGGCTCCAGGCAAATGGCGAAAGTATTTATGGAACAACCTACGGATTAATCCCTGCCCAACCCTGGGGTGTTACCACATCTGCACCGGGCAAACTATACCTTCATGTACTAAATAACCCTGGAAACGGAAAAATCAGGATACCAGGCGTAAACGTAGCAGTAAATAAAGTGTATCAGCTTGCAAACAAACAACCGGTTAAATGGATAAAACAAGGCAGCGATATTATTGTAGACATGCCTAAATCCTTAAACGAACACAACACGGTGCTTGCTGTTCAGTTCAGTGGCAATCTTAACGATGGTTATGCGGCCTCAATACCACAGGTTTCATTACAGTATGAGTTCAATACAATAGATGCAGTAAATGCTGAGGTTAAGAGAAATGCAGAAATAAAATCGCTTACTTACAGCCATTATTTTGGCGACTGGAAACACACCACCTGCGTAACAAACATGAGCAGCCCTGGGGATGAAGCTTCTTTTAAGTTTTCGGTAGCAGAACCGGGCGATTATAAAATATTATTGGAATATTCATGCCCTGAAGCAAGCAGTAAACAAGAAGGTCTGATGAGCTTTAACAACACAACCTATAAGTTTCTAACATTAAGAACATCGGAGTTTAGTGCAGGCAAACCATTGTTATTTATTAAACACCCCGTTGCCATCGTTTCTGTTGATAAACCTGGTATTTACACCATAAAATTAACTCCAGACACTGATGGAAAAGCTTTATTTAGTTTAAAGTCTATTATTCTGCAACCGGTATTGTAAAAACATTACTTCCCAACTATATCTTGGTAAAGAAATTCAGAAACTCCTGTTTTTTTGTCCGGCTTAGGTTGATGACAGTGTTATTAGTCATAACTACTTCCCCTCCTTCGCCTCTGATATAGTGTTTTATATAATCGAGGTTAATGATAAAGGATTTATGTGCCCTAAAAAACGAATGATCGCCCAGGGCCTCTTCAAATGACGAAAGCGTTTTACTGACTAAATGAACCTGCCCGTCGTTCATCATAATGTTCGTATAACAACTGGTAGCTTCCAGGTATAATATTTCTTTTATCTTGATAAAATGAAGTCCCTTACTACTGGATAAAGCCAACGTATCCATGATTCTGGTTTGTGTAAAGTGCTTGGCCATTTGAAACTGTTTCTTAGAAGCAGCAGTTTCGTTGTTTAAAAACCTGTCTACAGCATCTTTCAGTTCCGTTTTATCAATTGGCTTTAATAAATAATCCAATGCATTTAACCTCAATGCAGCAATTGCATACTGATCATATGCGGTAGTAAAAATTGTCTGAAAGTTAAACTCATCAAATTGTTCCAGAACATCCAAACCACTCATTACAGGCATTTCTATGTCCATAAAAACAATATCCGGATGGCTTTCTTCAATAATTAATTTAGCCTCAGTACTTTTCTGACAAGTAGCAACCACCTCAATTTCCTTACAGCACTGGTTAAGCAAGTGCTGTAGTGTTATTATACCATGCTTCTCATCGTCAACGATAATAGCTCTGATTGCGTTCATATCTAGATAATTTTAGGTCTATAACTTTTAGTCCTTGCCAATAAATTTAATTCATTAATTCGTAAAACACGAAAACCAATTAGTAAACGGTAAGTTTTAACTATCAAATGGTTATCTCTTGGAAAAATTCTTTTACAAGTTTAATAAATCATGTTAAGATAAATATGAACAGCAGTACCTATTGCCTGGTTGTGTTTATTATACAGGTCCTCAATTACAATCTGGCTATCGCTGCTCAATAGCTTCAACCTGCTCGATGTAATATCAACCCCATAAGATTTATGTTTAAACTGGCTTGGCATAAAAGATCCGGCTGCAACACGACCAATGCCATTGTCTTTTATTGTGATATGTAATATGTTCTCATCACTTTTTTCTATCAATACTTCCAAAAGCCCCATCCCCTCTTTATTTCTTAACCCATGCCAAATGGCATTCTCGGCAAAGGGTTGCAAAATAAGCGGAGGAACTTTTAAAGATTCCGGATGGATATCCTTGCTGAACTTAATAATATATTCAAAACAATGTTCCAGTCGAACTGCTTCCAGATTCAGGTAAAGCTTCAGCGTATCAAGCTCCTTATCCAAAGAAATAGCGGTGTGTTTAGAATTATCCAATATATTTCTCATCAGCTTAGAGAAAGTGGTAATATATTCACTCGCCTCTTCAGTTTTGTGTTCAATAACAAAGCTATTAATAGAGTTAAGTGTATTAAACATAAAGTGCGGATTCATTTGCGATCTAAGGGCCTGCATCTCCGCATCTTTGAGCTTCCGTCTATACTGCTCTTCTATCTTATGCTGATGAAATAAATACCTGTAAACATAAACTATACCCAATATAATAAGCCCAAACATCAGAAATAAAAACCATTGCGTTTTATAAAATGGGGCGGGTAAATATACTTTTACCAATAATCCTTTTGATTGCCAGTTCTCCATGTTGTCCCCGGCCTCAATTAATAAACTATAGTCTCCGGGAGCAAGATGTCTTAAAGACAATTCAGCCTTATTACCTAAGTAATTCCATTTGGTCTCATCTTTAAATTTATAGCGGTATATTATTTTTCGCTTGTCAATATAAGTAAGTGACGAGAAAAGCAATTCCAGTTCTGTTTCTCCTTTTTTTAGCTCAATATTAGGGTTATTTGTATTAATGGTTTTGCCATTTATCTTAATGCCGCACAGTTCCAGTTTGTTTACCAGTTGGGATCTTACAATTTTACTTACGTCAATAAACGATAAACCGTACTCAACCCCAACAACAAGATTCCCATTTTTCAGTTTTCTAAATCCGTAAATCAAATCGTCGCCTGGTAATCCATCTATTTGCGATATTCTGATTACTTTATCGGTATTTTTATTGTAAACATTTAATCCTTCCTCTGTCGCAAACCAAATATTTCCATTATGGTCTTCTGTAATCCCTTCAACCCTATCATTTGCTACATCATAGGTTTTAGTGTTCAACAACTTTTTTATCTCTCCATTAGCATTAAGCAGGTTCCAACCGCCATATCCTGAAACAAGTACATTATTATTCGCTGCCGGGGCAATCCGGTTATAATAATCGCCAGAAAACATCGAATGATTGGCATTTGCTTTAAACTTACTTACTTCAGTAAAAGCCTTTTGCGATTCATTATAGATGGTAATCCCGAAATCTTTAGGCATCCAGCCGATCAACCAGATCTTACCGTCATTGTGAACATATATATCATTCCACAAATTGTCAGACCAAAACTGTTTATCATTCATCACCAATCCCTCCTCTTTTTCAAGAGAAGGCCATTTGTAAACCTGAACAGGCTGTCCGGCAGGCAATATCCAAAGTTGTTTATTTTTATAAAGAATGCATTTTCTTATTGCCCCATTTAAGGGTATTGGCAGCTTTTTAATCTTTTCGTTATCAACAAGGAAAACACCAACATTTGTACTTACAAAAAGCTGATTGCCATTAAGCTGTAAACTCTCACATTTAGCGTTCTCATCTGGTAGTGGGAGTTTGCGCCAGACTGATGCCTTGCTATAAATCCATATTAAGTTATCCCTGCCACAGGTGTAGATATCGCCATTCGGCATTTCAGCAATATCCACCAACATATTCCCCGGTTTTTGGAAATCAGCGGGCAGCATCTCATTATTTATCGAAGCATAGCGATTAAACAGTTTCACCAACCCCTTATTTGTGGCTATCCAAATAACTTTCGTTTCGTTATTTACAATAACTTCATTAATGATCTGTCCTTGTGTTTTATAAAGTAGCTTAGGTGTTAAATCGGTATCGCTTAACAGATATACGAACTGATCAGAATACAATAACGTCTGGTTAAGCCCATCAAAAACTATTTTGCCTAATCCAATAATCCGGTCATTGCCGGGCAAAGAAGGGAATTGTTTTATCTCCTGTGTAATCAGATTATACTTGGCAAGCAATCCGGTAGTTGTCCCGAAAAGAACTTCTTCTTTATTGATTCGCAATGCGGAAATATAGTTTAAGCTCCTTAGTTTAGCATCAGGATGAATACTAAGCTTATCTGTACTCTTTTGCCAAACATATAGTCCACGATTTGTAAACACCCAGATTTCGCCTTTTTGTATTTCTAAAAAAACGATATTCCTCTTTATCTTATCAGCATTTTTATCAGTAAAGAACACTTTACCCCTGGAACCGTTAGCATTATAATATTTAATGTTGTTAAAATCACTGCACCATATTCTATCCTCCGAATCAACAAAAATATTCTCAAAATGATCATTATTTGGATCAGTATCATGATACTTATTGGACACAATCACCTTTGGCTTGTCATAAAAGTTCTTTAACAAGCACAGGCCATTATAAACATCGTGGTAATAAATAACATCGTTTTTAACTAAAAGCGAGGTAATATTGGTAAGGGCTGCTGGATGCTCTAAAAAACGATAACCATCATATTGCGATAAGCCTCTTCTGGTTGCCAGATACAGATAACCGTTTTTACTTAAACTGAGCTGTCTCACATAATCAGAGGGCAGTCCCTCATCAAATCTGATAATCTCATCCTTTAAATGACTTTGCGTCTTGCCATAAAAAGGCAAAATACAAAGCCACAATAAAATGTAATTAACAGATGCTTTAATGCCCATTGTGTATTAAACTTATCAATTTGCAGCGTAATTTGCAAATGATTAGTCTACAACAATAAAGTCATCGTCTCTATTTTGCCACCGGAGGTTTCACTTCGGTTGTATCTTTTTCAAGAGTAGGCACAACGTAGCCACCAAAATCCAGGGTCACTTTAGGAAATACCTTTTTAAGCTTTACCTCATCATCTTTAGTAATCCCTGTTTGGTATAAGTAAATACTATTTAATTCTTTTAAACCTTTTAATTGCTCTACTCCGGCACCAGTAACTTTAGTACCAACAAGATTTACATATTGCAGATGACTTACACCTTTAATCAACGCTATTCCTTTATCAGTAATTGCAGTTCTGCTTAAATTAAGACGGATCAGATTATCGAGTTTAGCAACTGCCTGAATCCCTTTATCATCTAAAGCGGTGTTGGCAAAATTAAGCCAAACCAATTGTTTGTTTAACGGCTCTAAAAGCTTTAACACATCAGCATTTGCCTTTGCAGTAACAAAACTGGCAGATAAATAATTACTGGTACTTAGTACAGGAATAACCACTACACCTGCCTGTTTAAGCTTTTCAATAGCCGCAGCATCTGCCTTTCCAATTTCTTTTTCAGGAATATCAGCTAACTTATTTTCTTTTTTAGCTGCTCCGGTCTGGAAACTTAGCAGAAGTGCTTTTTCTTTCTCTGATTGTTTAAAATCCTGCACCTTTTTGTTAAAGTCTGCTCCTTGTTTTACCCACCACTGCAGCAATTCAATCTCTTCGGCAGTAAGCTGTGGTTTTTCTTTTGGAGGCATATGATCCTCATTAGAAGGCGGCAAAAGCAATCTTTTGATCAACTCACTTTCCTCAGCACTTCCCGGAACCAATGTTTTACCGTCTTCGCCTCCTTTTAATATAAAATCCTTTCCGTCGAGCCTCAGTTTTCCTTTCTGTTTTTCTGCACCATGACAATTATAGCATCTGTTTTGCAGCAGGGGCTGAATCATATGGGTATATGCCATTGCCTGTTGTACATTTGCGATTGGCGGTATAGCGGCCTTTCCTTTCCCATCATCTTTTAACGCAGAGCTGATATAATCAGATCCATGAGTAAGTGAACCCCCATAATGCCCGGTAATGGTTATCAGAACGATTAAAATTATGGCTACCAGGTTTAATACGCCTTCTTTAGCCTGCTTTTTATACATCGTATAAACAAGCAGCGAAATAACCGACACGCTAATGCCTAGCCACTGATGGATGCCAACCATATTGCTATCGTAATCTCCACTTTGCGACAACAAATAACCGCTTACTGAAGAAAAAACAGCACCCAGTCCTCCAAGTAAATAAATAAAGGGCACTGCTGGCTTTAGCGCAGAAAACTTGGTATTAATAGTTAACAGTTGAAAAAGGCATCCCAGCAACAAAATACCTATTGGTAAGTGAACAAGAATAGGATGAAACCGGCCGATAAGGTCGGGAATGGATAATAATGTCATCTCTTACAACTGATAACGCTTACGCAGCAGGTTCATCATATAAACATTTATCGCCCATTGGTCGGCCACTGGCTGTCGGGTGTAGGGCAAGGTCTGTAAGTAATCAGGTGGACCAAATTCTGTTAAAATGGTCATCCTTTCGCCTTTCAATTTCTTACGTTCTATAACCTTATCCCACCATGCAAGATGTGCTTTTATAGCACCATCCCATTCTGGTGCGCGCGGATCGTTAACCTGTGCTCCTTGCGGATGGCCAACTCTGGAATGAATATGACTTACCCTTTCCAATGCAATATCAATAGTTGCTTTCTGATCTGCCAGCAAACTTTCATGTACCACACACCAGTGCGATATATCCAGAGTTAACCGCAAATCAGGATTTTTCTCAATAAAGTTTCTTGCTATAGGTGCGCAGAAAAGCATTCGCCCACGATGTGTTTCATGATAAATCGGAACACCGGTTTCTTTACTCTTTTTGGTTGTATAATCTATAAATAGCTTGTTCTCCTCATAGGTAAAATAATCTTTACCAGAATGACAGTTCACATAAACAGGCTTTTGAAAACTATTCCCTGTTGCTGCATCCAGATTTTTCTTAAAGGCATTTAAATGTACTGCTGGCTCACTCTGGCTGCCACCGCATAAAAAACCCACCTGTAAACCATGTTTCTTTAGTGCGGTAAATAAATTCTCCTGCGCTTTGGCATCATCTCCAGGCCACCAAACCTCAATCCCCTCATAGCCTTCTTTTTTTGCTAAAGCGCAAAACTCATCGGTAGTACCAGGGAAACCCCAATCGGTAGCCATAAATAACAATTCATAGCCTGCCTTTGCTTTAACGTAAGGAATTTCCTGAGCAGCTATTTCGCCTAGCGGAATCAATAATCCGGCAGCTGTTGCCGTTGCAGTAGTTTTTAAAAAATGTCGTCTGTTTTGGTGCATTTATAATTGCGGTAAAAGTTCTTTAAGTAAATTAATTAAGCAATAACATCATGAATAACCTTGCCGGCGACATCCGTCAGTCGGAACGGTCGACCCTGAAAAGGATAAGTAAATTTCTCATGATCAAAACCCAGTTGATTCAGTATGGTGGCTTGAATATCAAAGGCATCCACCTTACCACTTATGCCGCTGTATCCGATCTCATCAGTTTCTCCATGGGTAAAACCTTTTTTAATGCCGCCTCCGGCCATCCAAATGGTAAAGGCATCCGTATGATGGTCTCTTCCATTATACGGGTTCTGAACCCCGTTACGGTTCTCCATCATTGGCGTACGACCAAACTCACCACCCCAAACAACCAGGGTTTCTTCAAGTAAGCCACGCTGTTTCAAATCCAGAAGTAATGCTGTAATCGGTTTATCAATACTGCGGCATTTATTCTTCAGTCCTATATTTAAGGAATTGTTAGGTCCATCACCATGCGCATCCCAGCCCCAATCAAATAACTGTACATACCTTACCCCTTTTTCAACTAATTTACGGGCAAGCAGAACGTTATTTGCAAAGCAAGATTTGCCTGGTTGTGTTCCATACATTTCATGTATGTATTCAGGCTCATCATTAATATTCATCACCTCTGGTGCAGAAATCTGCATCCGGTAAGCCATCTCATATTGCGATATACGCGATAATATCTCAGGATCATTGTAAGCCGCATACTCTTGTTCGTTAGATGCATTAATCGCATCTATAGAAGCCTTGCGCAAATCACGGCTCATTCCATGAGGGTCTTTGATAAATAATACCGGGTCTCCCTCACTTCTGCATTGTACCCCCTGATATACAGAAGGCAGGAATCCACTGCCCCATATGCTCTTACCGGCATCAGGAAAACTTCCGCCACTGGTAAGTACCACAAAGCCCGGAAGGTTCTGATTTTCGGTACCCAATCCGTAAGTAGCCCAGCTGCCCATACTTGGCCTGCCTAAACGAGGGCTCCCTGTATGGATTAACAACTGCGCGGGCGCATGGTTAAACTGATCTGTCGAAACTGCCTTTAAAAAACTAACGTCATCTACCATTGTAGAAAAATGCGGAAGGTTATCGCTAACCCATGCCCGGCTTTGGCCATGCTGTGCAAACTTTGCCTGCGGGCCAAGCATTTTAGGCACTCCGGTAATAAAAGCGAACTTCTTACCTGCCAGCAAAGATTGCGGACAATCCTGTCCGTCCATCTTCATCAGCTCCGGTTTATAGTCAAATAATTCCAGCTGAGAAGGTGCACCTGCCATATGCAGGTAAATTACACTCTTAGCCTTACCTAAAAAAGGTGGTGCCTTTGGTAACAAAGGATGCACCGGATCATACAAAATATCATTATTGGTTTTACCTCCCAAACCACAGCTGCCCAACAAGGCTCCCATAGCCACGGCACCAAGTCCCATTGCACTTTCTTTAAGGAAATGCCTGCGTGTAAAAGCCCTGAGTTCAGTTTCCTGAGCTTCTTTTACCAGGCGATGTGCGTTCAATTCATCTCTTGTCATTACAATTAGTTTTTTGTTACCGCTTCGTCCAAATTCAACATTGCATTTGCCACAACCACCAGAGCGGCTGTTTCCGGATACTTATCCGTTTGCTGGCCTCCAAGAATTTGCTTTGCTTTATCGGGGTGTACTTTATAGTCATTCAATGCCGTTAGATAAAGGTTATCTAACACCTTAAGTTTAGCACCTGATATAGGCTTATACATCATCCACTCATATCCTTTAGCAATTTGACTTTTTATTTCTTTCCCACCCTCCTTCTTCATTCTTAAAGCAAAATATTTAGCCATATCTATATATGCCGAGTCGTTAAGTGTAACCAATGCCTGCAAAGGTGTATTGGTTCTGATCCTCCGCGGACTACAAACTACTCTTTGCGCTCCATCAAAAGCAATCATAGATGGGTATGGCGAGCTTCTTTTCCAATAAGTATAAATTGCTCTTCTAAATTGGTCTTCACCTGTAGCATTATTCCAGGTAGCTCCATTGTATGGCGAATTCCAAATACCATTTGGCTGCCAAGGCATTACACCCGGACCATACATCTTAGCACTTAATATTCCACTCACAGAAAGGTGCTGATCTCTGATCTGCTCTGCAGTCAGTCTCATTCTCGATCCACGTGCATAATACTTATTAAACAGATCTTTCTTTTTCGTATCCTCAGTAACTTTCGAATCTTGTCTGTATGTTGCACTCATCACCATTTCCTTAATCAACCGCTTCATACTCCATTTGTAATCATTCATGAGTTGCCACGACAAATGATCCAGCAGTTCTTTATGAGTCGGGTTCATTCCTTGTGTGCCCATATCCTCCAATGTTTCTACAATACCTGTCCCAAACAGCTGCTCCCACAAGCGGTTGGCCATAGTTCTTGACAGCAAGGGGTTCCTTTTATCCGTAAGCCACATGGCAAGCCCTTGTCTGTTTTGAGGTGCATTAGCCGGCATGGCGTAGGCTAAAGATTTAGGAACGCCGGCATGTACTTCTGCTCCAGGTGTAATCCATGCTCCTCGCTTAAACACAAATGTTTTGCGGGATCTGTCCGACGGATTTTCAACCATAATAGGTATCGTTTGTACGTTGGCATTCAACAGCGTCCAGAATGTCGCTTTGTTTTCTTCATATCCCGGCTTACCCTTCCCAGGAAACTGTGGTGAGAAACGGAACCAATCAAAGTATACAATAACTTCGTCCCTATTAGTTGCTGTTGGATTAGTATAAGTCAGGTAAACATCATGCACACCGGTCTGAGCTTTAAAATCAACAGCCAGATTTCGGTAACCGGGGCCTTCAGGAACTTTCCATGAGGCAATTACCGGCCCGCCAGGCTTATCTAACCTTAACTGCATACTTCCACCCGGCTTACCAGATGAATATCTATAAATCAGCTGATCAACCTTGTTTAGGTTCACGGCAGGAATTCTGGCTACTGCATTATTCTTAAAGAAAAGTGCAATGTTGTTATTTCCTATAATCGCGTTGACCATACTATCAGCAATAACAGAGTTGATAACCGGTTGACCTGTTTTTAAGAATTTATGAATCTCCTTTGATTTTTCAGGCGATACATTCACCTTTAACCATTCAGTTAATGAAGTTAATTTTGTTTGCAAGGAATCATCATACTGTCTTAACAAAGGATATTCCGACGAAATATCTTCATCTCTGGTGTTGTTAAAATAAGCCATGAATTTATAAAATTCATCATGCTTAAATGGATCATACGGATGGCTATGACATTGTACGCAGGCAAATGTTGTACTCAACAATCCTTCCCAGGTAGTATTAACGCGGTCTAAAACCGCAGCAACCCTAAACTCTTCATTATTTGTACCACCCTCATCATTGGTCATGGTATTTCTTTGAAACGCTGTAGCGATATACTGGGCGTCGGTAGGATCTGTAAAAAAATCACCTGCTATCTGTTCAGTAACAAATTCATTGTAAGGCATATCCTTGTTAAATGCACGGATCACCCAATCGCGGTATTGCCAGATGTTTCTGCCCACATCGGCCTCGTAGCCTTTGGTATCTGCATATCTTGCAACATCTAACCACATAGATGCCCATTTCTCTCCAAAACGCTGAGAGGCCATTAATGAATCTACTAAGATTTGGTAGGCTTTATCTCCATCTTTGGCTGTTAAGTATTGTTCTGCCAGTTTTTTTGGCGGAGCCATCCCAATCAGATCAAGACTTGCCCTTCTTAATAAAGTTGGTCTGTCGGCCTCGGCAGATGGTTTTAATTCCTGTTCATCAAGTTTCTCAAGGATGAACTTATCAATATCATTCTTAGCCCAGTCGCCACTAACATCTGGTATCTCTACCTCTTTTACTGGCAAATAAGCCCAATGATCGCCCCATTTGGCACCTTGTTTTATCCACCTCTTAAAAATGTCTATTTCATCTTCATTGAGTGCTTCATGTTTGTAAGGCATACGCTCTTCAGGATCTTTGCTTAGCAAGCGTTTTATCAGCTCACTTCCATCAGGATCTCCGGGGATAATAGCAGGCTTACCACTTTTAGTAGCAGCAATTGCTTCCTCATGGAATAACAAGCTAAATCCTCCTTGTTTTTTCACGCCTCCGTGACAGGAAATACATTTTTTGTTAATAATAGGTTTTACTTCAGTATTGAAATCCACTTTCTTATCATACGACATCAGCAGTGAACATACAATCACCACAGCAAAAAGGACAAGCAGGACCAATAGTTTCTTGTTGCGAAAAAATTTCATAACGACATTACAATATTTGGCTTCAGTGTGTTAATGTAAATTACCTATTATTTCACATAAAAACCTAACAGCCAGTGCAAAAGTTTCTAACAAGAGGCGGCAAAAACAAGCAAAAAACCCTTTTAACTAGCAAAACAAACCTTTGCGCAAAATTTTCAATGTCGATGCAACTTTTTCAAAAAACAAGAATACTTATCATCCTAACACGCAGTGCACGCGTTTCATCCTTATACTCGTCATCTCTCCTATAGTCGAGACGGCGTATTCTCCCTTAAAATTTAATGTTCTGTATTCTAACAGCATTCAGAATAGCAAGCAGTGCCACACCCACATCAGCTATCACCGCTTCCCACAATGTAGCCACACCACCAGCACCTAAAATCAATACAGCAACCTTCACAATCATAGCCAGAGCGATGTTTTGCCAAACTATGCTGCGCGTAATCTTACCAATCTTTATTGCAGTTACAATTTTTGAAGGCTGATCGTTCTGTATTACAATATCGGCAGTTTCTATGGTAGCATCACTCCCCAATCCCCCCATAGCAATTCCGGCATCCGCCAATGCCACAACAGGCGCATCGTTTACCCCATCACCAATAAAAGCAATCTTTAAATTTTTATCCTTAAGCGCCTGCACTTTCTCCACCTTATTTTCAGGTAAAAGATCACCAAATGCATCATCAATACCTAAAAAGGCCGCTACCCTGCTCACTACACTTTGCTTATCACCACTTAGCATTACCGTTTTTATACCCAGGGCATGCATATCCGCAATGGCCTGCTTGGCATCTTCTTTTACTTCATCCGCAATAGTGATATAACCGGCATATATCTTATCAATGGCTACAACTACTACGCTATCGGTAATGTCATCTATGGCATTATCATAAGCTATGTTAAACTTTTTAAGCAATTTCGCATTACCCGCAAGCACCTCCCTACCATCAATAATTCCTTTTAAACCATGACCGGCAATCTCCTCAACCTGTTCAATTTTTACTCCTGAGATTTCATCTCCGGCATATTCCTTAACTGCTACAGCAATTGGATGGGTTGATTTACTTTCGAGCGCAGCAGCTATCCTTACAAGCTCTTTTTCATTATATCCGTTAGCCACAACTACCTCCTGGACATCAAAAACTCCCTTGGTAAGCGTTCCTGTTTTATCCATCACTACAGTATTTACAGTAGTAATTACGTCCAAAAAATTAGACCCTTTAAACAATATACCATTCTTAGATGCCAGGCCAATCCCGCCAAAATACCCCAGGGGGATAGAAACCACCAATGCACAAGGGCAACTAATTACCAGGAATACCAGCCCTCTGTACAACCAATCGCTAAAGTTATAATCGGCTACAAAAAAATAAGGGACTGCAACCACAAGAACAGCCAATAAAAACACTATTGGAGTATACACCTTGGCAAAGCGCGAAATGAACAATTGTGTTTGAGATTTCCTGGCCGTAGCGTCTTGCACCATTTCAAGAATTTTACTCAGCTTACTATCTTTAAACAAGGCTGTAACCTTTAATTCGGCAAGCTGGTTCAGGTTAATCATACCGGCAAGTACAGATTCACCTTTTTCTTTATTGTCAGGTCTGCTTTCGCCAGTCAGGGCAGCAGTATTAAAGGTTGCCTTATCCGATGTTAACACACCATCAAGTGCTACCTTTTCACCCGGTTTAACCTGTATAATTTCATCAATTTGAACCTCAGCAGGCAGCACATTAATTACCTTTCCATCTCTGATCACATCCACACTGTCCGGCCTGATATCCAGTAAAGCCTTAATACTTCGCTTTGCGTTACTAACAGCTGAATCCTGAAACCATTCTCCTATCGAATAGAATACCATAACGGCAACACCCTCGCTATAAGATCCAATTGTAAAGGCTCCAATAGTAGCTACACTCATCAGAAAAAACTCATTAAAAAAATCAAGTCTTATTGCTTTTCGAAATGCCAGGGCAAGCACATCATACCCGGCCAATAAATAAGCAGGGATAAAAACTACCAGCTGAATAACATTGCTAAACACAATACTAAAACCATACTCCAATACCATCATAACAATGATAATGGCCAGCGCTGTTAATAATGGCCAATGCCCTATTATCCCTGATGGTTCCTCGGCGCCATGATTATGCCCATCATCATCAGAATGTTCGTGTTGATGGTTCTCTTTATGATTGTGTGGTGCTGCTTTTTTTGGTTCCTCAACCGAACAGCAATCTTTATGATTATTTGATAATTGCATAACTCTAAATATATAGCCAAAGGTACAGGCTACAGCTATGCAATGCTATTGCAAAGGTATAGATGGATTACACTGATCGCATATTCCTTTAATAATGAGGTTCATCTCCTGACGAAAGAAATTAATAGGCAGTGAGATATCAGGTATTTTGGTATTTGGCAGACAAAATGTTTCCTTACAGGTATTGCAATAAAAATGAACATGAAGATCATGATGATTTTCTCCATCACAATCTTCCTCGCATAAAGCATATTTTGTGGCACCGGTGCCGTCCTCAATACTATGAACCAGCCCCTTTTCTTCAAAAGTTTTCAATGTCCGATAAAGCGTAATCCTATCCGATGGAGCCATCCCTCTTTCCAGGTCGTTTAAACTGATGGCCGCATTTTGCCTGGTTAAAAACTCCAACACTAACAAACGCATAGCGGTGGGATTAATATCCTTTACCTTTAATTTATTCTCAATGTCTATTATCATAAGCCTTGCACTTTTTATCGAAAATCACACTATTTATGATCATCGTTCACTTCAAGCCAATGGCCGTCCGGATCTTTAAAATATACTTGTTTTATACCATCAACCCTTAAAGTAACTGCCTTACGTGTTCCCGCCCAGTCTTCAAATTCAATTTTCTTAACATTTAGCAGCGTAATGAACTTGTCTACAGAAGGTACACTAAAACATAAATGTTCATTCTTATCATGCTCTACGCCTGCTTTTGCACCTTGAATTAAATGCAGATGTCCGGCAGGGCCAATAGAGAACCAGGTATGTTTACCATCTTTAAACGGCTCCGGAATAATCTCCAGATCAAAAACATCTTTATAAAATGCTGTAGACTTAGCCAGATCAGTAACATACACTGCAATATGATTTAGAACTGCTCCTTGTTGCTTCTTTTCTGCTTGCGCCATTGACTTTTGGAACGGGGTTAACATTACCAGAGTTAAAACGATTAATGTAAGGGTTTTCATATAGAATGATTAGGATTTCTTGAACAAGATGGTTAAAATTCTTGGAATATCTGTTCTGTTATTGTCATCAAAATACTCCTCAACATCAACCAATGTCAGTCCATGCTTTTTACCAGCCTGAATAAAATCAGATATATTATGGTTAAAACAATCTACAATCTGCTTACCCTCTTCTGTGTCAAATCTGGCTTTAGTACCAGTGTATTGCTTAAAAGGATGCAATTCACCGATGTACACATACCCCTCAGGATTTAAAGATTTAGATACCTGATTAAAAACATAATCCAGATTATCGATGTGTTCCAATATTAAACTAAAAGTTACCAGATCGTATAAGCCATCTCTGAAATTCCAGCGGGCAGTAATATCTGCCTGTTTAAACTCAACCCTGTTAGATGTTATTTTATCTTTTGCTCTGGCCAGCATTTGATCTGAAAGATCAACCGCTGTAATCATGGCGGCTTTTCCAATCAGCCATTCTGTATTTTTCCCTGTTCCACAACCAATCTCCAAAACTTTATTAAATGGAACACGGGCAAGGCATAACTTTAAAGCCAAACCCTCCAGATCTCTTGTTTTATTATCGTTAGTATCGTATTGTGCAGCCCAGATGTTATAAGCTTGTTTAGTATTCATAAAGCAAAAATAATAAAAATCCCCTTTTTCTTAAGCTATTGATATTCGCTGCTGTTGAATTTCGCATCCAGCCAGTCAATATGCCTTGTCAGGAAATTTTTCAGATACGCGACTTCTCCTTCGTACGACCCCGATACCTGGAGCTCTAAATATGACTGTTTCTTTAAGATATCCCATGTGGTAAAATTCCTGACCTGCGAAACCGCAAGCTTCTTGGCAAGCGGTATCGTTGCATCAGGCAATGTTTTTATTTTGGCTTTAAGCTCGTTCCATCGTTCTCTTATTCTCTGCCTGAAGGCGCGATCCTCCATTAATCTTTTAAACCATATCTTAGGCTCAAAGGCTGAATTAGACATTAGTCCGTTTACCTGATCGCCCAAACGGTTATCATTATTTGCCGCCTTATCAAAATCCCAAACCGGGCCAACATAAATCTTATCGTCGTTACGTTTTTTAAACATAAAGGTGCTCCTAAACGCATCCGGATTACCAATTACTTCATTTACAATATAAAAATCCACATAGCTATTTACATCAAAATACTTTCTGTAGCCATTTACCGGATCTGTAAAATCAGCCGAATACAAGGCGTCCTCCAATTTCTGGAAATGGTTTTTGATATAATCCTTTTGCTGCTGATTGATCTTATCTTCATCAGGATACTTAATTACAAAAGGCATATTCTTTTGTGTCTTAAAATATACTGGCTCGCCATCAGCAAAAAGATCCTGTTCTATCAGGTATCCTCCTGCAAGATCAGGCAAGGCGGTGGTACCATTAGGCTGCTCTTCAATATCAACCAGTCCCTTGCCTTCTTTAATCTGTTCAGTTAGCTGATAATTACCAATAAACAATCCGTTTAAATATACTTCAACATATCTCGAATTTGTAGTAAAAGCACGCCCCATATTTCTGCTCAGCATAAAAGCGAGTTCATTACGCATCAAAGTTTTGTCGGCATAATTAGCTAAAAGCACCCAGTTCTTACTTTCTGCCATACCCAGCAGACCTGCTTTTTTATCGAGTTTAATGCGATAAGGCTTTTTAGGCATATCATACCATGTCGAATTGCCTCTTCCCTTTATTTCCGTTTTACCTTCATAAACTACATCTTTAAAATTGCTCACTAACTTTAAGGAGCCCGTTACATAAGTATCCTTACTGGTTATAGGAACATTATTTGTGTTGATGTAAAGTGCCGCAATACCGTTGTCTGTAAACTTAACAACATATGTCTTTTTGGAATTGTCTTCAGCTACTACACTGTAACTTACCAAACGTGTAAAGTCATTAACGGTTGTATCGCTTTTCTGAGTTACTTCACCAATAACGATCTTTACCCCATCGTAAGTAAATGATGGTATCAGCTTACTGATATCCGTTCCGGCAAATGCCCTGGCATATATGGTATCGCCTACAATCTCGCCGTTAACATCATTCACCAGAACATGGTTCTTCCTGGCACTAAAGCTAAAGGTTTTTAACTGCTTGTCGCTTTTTGGTATTACCGGCGGATCTTCATGCTTATTATCCTTTTTACAAGAAGAAATTACAAGCAGCACTGATACAACAAACATCCATTTGCACCAGTTCTTACCGGATTTTAAAGTTCTACAGGTCATAAGGCTTAGTATATTTGGCTATTCAAGATAAAGATTATTTCTGATAACCACTCAGATATAGAACCCCTTATGAAACACCATTAGACCCTTATGCTCAAAATATCATGAATAGCATGTTTTGCATTAGGAAACTGAAATACAAAACCTGATTCAAGCAAACGATTTGGTACTACCCACCTGCTCTTTAAAACCAATTCTGTTTCTGAACCTATCAAAAGCATACCTATTTCCAATAACCACTGCGGACTAGGCAATCCAAATGGAATACCAAAAGCCTTACGGATCAAGCGCATCAGTTCTGTATTTTTAACTGCCAGCGGGGCGACACAATTAACCACCCCCACAAGTCCTTCGTTATTCAATAACCATTCGGTACACCTGGCTACATCATGTTCATGAATCCATGAAACATATTGTTGTCCATCGCCCTGATGGCCGCCCAAACCGAATTTAACAAGGTTAAGCAGACGAGGGAACACGCTGTCATTTCTACCTAAAACAATCCCCATCCGCAATGCAACTTTACGTGTTAAAGCTGTTTCTGTTTCAAAGAATGAAGCTTCCCATTGTTTACACACATCAATAGAAAAGCCATAACCAATTTCTCCCGTATATTCATCCTGTGAATGATCTTCCGCATGGCGATAAATTGTAGCAGAAGTTACATTGATCCAAAGTTTTGGAGGGTTAGCCATTTCGGCAATTACTTTATTTAACAATCTGGTGGGTACTGTTCTTGAGGCAATGATTTCTTCCCTATTCTTTTCATTATAACGGCAGTTTACATTTTTCCCGCAAAGATTGATCAGCATATCTGCATCCTTAAGCGTTTCGGTCCACTGCCCTTCAGTTCTTCCGTCCCATAAAACTGTTTCCACATTATCTTCAGCAGCTTTACTTTTTCTGCTGAGGATCACCACGTGCCTGGCAATAGTTTTATAGTAGTTAGCTAAAACACTACCCAGATAACCGTTACCTCCAGCCAGAACTATTTTTGCGTATTTCATATTCTTTAGATAAAGAGGATCAGTAAAAGAACAACTATTCTGTACAGCACCCAGGTTAAGGTAGGTATATATCCTAGTTTTAAAATACCCATTCGTCTAAAATGTTCCAGAAACATAATGCCGGCCACTCCCATAAAATATGCAGCGTAAAAAAGTGCAGGCAATACCAAAAACTTAGCCATCAACAAAGCAGGTAGCAGCAATAAAGATCCGGCAAAAGATATCGTCATCATATTACCCAGGTACTCCCACTTTTTATCCCATGCCATAATGCTTACCACAATTGCCTGAAAAACAATTTGTCCGCCACAAATAAAATACTCTCTATAGGTACTACCAACAGGCATTAGCTCTTTTAATAAACCCACATAATGTGTAAGTATAAAACTGGCCATAAACCAGGTGAATATTAAATATGCAATGCGATACCTCAATTTAAAAGTAGGTTGAATTGCAAAGCTATCTTCTGTAATTTCAGCAGGTATAATTACTTTTCTATTGTAAGATACAAAAGCGTATACCTTACTCATTATCCAGATAAAAGGTTTAAGAGAAAAGAGTGGCCCTAACAACGGGATTGAGTTTGCGAGCACTTTAAACAAACTGTTTATGCCGTATGTTACCTGCCCTGTTTCAGTATCAACCAGTGCAATTTCATTCACCGCCCGCTGCTGATCTACATAAGGACAAACATTTTGAGGCATGTTCTGATAAGGTTGTGCTCCTGTCGGATCAAGCATTCCAACCTTAGTAAAACCTTTGGTATACAGCTTGCACATTGGGCATTCTGCATCAAAAAGGATCAAGTGGTTTTTTAAGCTTTTCATAGATCAAATGTAAGAACAAATTATTAAACTTTCAAAACTTATTGAAAGTTTAATCTTAAAACACACTTAAGAGTTCATAGACATATCCATGAAACGCATTGACATAATGTGTAATGTTTATGTACAATTTCTTTTGCTATTGTTTTGCTTTCCTCTTGCTGAAGCAAACAAAAAGTAAAATTTACCCAAAAGAAAAGCAACGTATCAGCAAAATTTAAATTACACCTATTGTAGTTCACGCACTATCCTGATCTAGGATATTCATTAATAATTGATTTACAGTTTACCTGAAAGTTCTTTCGCTTTTTGGTAATTCGGGGTACCTTGTGGGATTTTGGATAACCAAATTAAGGCCTCTTTTTTGTTGTCTTGTTTAATATAACTCAATGCCACATAATAGGCAGCATCGTATTTAAACGCTGACTCTCCTTCGTACAATTTCTTAAGTACGGTTCTTGCCTCATGTTCCTGGGAATTCTTTATCAGCGTAATAGAAAAATAATAAGAAAGCAGCGGATCCTGCGGGTTACTCATGTATTCTCTTTGCATGATCTTACGTGCAGCAGTATAGTCTCCTGCGTTATATAGTTCAGCCGCTTTATTAAGCACACCGGCACTTTCACCACGCTCTGTTACCGACATTTGTTTGCTGATCTCATATTTATTATACAAGCCCGAAGACCATGGTGCCCAAATAAACAAGCCAACACCTAAAACCACAACTATACCAATCCATATGACAAAAGATTTATAGTTCGCTTTCTTAAGAGGGGTTTCTGCATGTTTACCTTCTTCTGAAAAATGTATATTGGCCATTGAGGGGTTATAATAAAATACTGAAATAAGATTATTTAGCTTGCTTTAAAACCAGTGCGCCCAATGGAGGAATATTTAAAGAAATAGAATACTCCCTTCTATGGCAGTTCTCTTTTAATGGCAGCAACACTGCTTCATTCAACTTTCCACTTCCAAAAAACTCCTCGGCATCCGTATTGAATATTTCTTTCCATTTAGCTTTAAACGGCAAACCTACAAGATAATTCTCGCGGAAAACAGGAGTAAGATTCAGGATCACAATAAGTGTGTCTTTTGCTTTTAGACCTTTCCTAAGGTAAATGTAAACCGAATGCTGGGCATCATCGGCATTGATCCATTCAAAACCCTCGTGTGAAAAGCTGTGTTCATATAGCGCCGGTTCAGATTTGTATAGTTTATTGATGGCCCTAACGGTTTTCTGCATTCCCAAATGAGGAGGATGCTGCAACAGATGCCAATCTAACGAGTTCTTAAAATCCCATTCGTGTGTTTGAGCAAACTCATTACCCATAAAAAGTAACTTGGTACCCGGTTGGGTAAACATATATGCATATAGCACCCGCAGGTTGGCAAATTTTTGCCACTCATCGCCTGGCATCTTATAAATCATTGAAGATTTGCCATGCACTACCTCATCATGAGAAAAAGGCAGCATAAAGTTCTCACTAAAGGCGTAAGTAATGCTAAAAGTGAGTTGATGATGATGGTATTTTCTGTTAAGCGGATCGTTTTTAAAGTATTTTAACGTATCATTCATCCAGCCCATCATCCATTTCATTCCAAAACCCAGTCCGCCGGCAAACACAGGATGTGTTACCCCCGGATAAGTACTGCTTTCTTCTGCGATGGTATGGACACCTTCAAAGGAGCCATACACAGCTTCATTAAGGTCTTTAAGGAATAATGTTGCACCAAGGTTCTCGCTGCCCCCAAACTCGTTGGTAGCTGCTTCTTCGGCCTTTCTGGAGAAATCAAAATAGAGCATCGATGCCACCGCATCTACACGTAATCCATCAGCGTGGAATTTATCTAACCAGTACATTGCATTACTGATCAGGAAAGACCGTACTTCATTTCTGTCGTAATTAAAGATGTATGATTTCCAATCGGGATGAAAGCCTTTGCGCATATCGGCATGCTCATATAAATGGGTACCATCAAATTTGAAAAGCCCATGAGCATCGCCGGGAAAATGCGAAGGAACCCAGTCCAGTATCACACCGATATTGTTTTTATGCAGTTCTTCTATCAAAAACATTAACTCCTGCGGAGTTCCATGCCTGGAGCTTGCTGCAAAATAACCTGTAATCTGGTACCCCCATGATGGGTAATATGGATACTCCATAATAGGCATCAGCTCTACATGGGTAAAGCCCATATCTAATACATAAGGCACCAGGCTTACTGCTATTTCTTTGTAGGTTAATACCCTTTTTGGTTCTGATGGGTCGCGCTGCCATGAGCCAAGATGCACTTCATAAACCGACATAGGTGTATTCAGTGCATTTGCTTTTGGGCGCTTATTGAGCCATGTTTTATCTTTCCAGGTATAATCTGTATCCCATACAATAGAAGCAGTTCTTGGTGGATGCTCCCATTTGGTAGCAAAGGGATCCCCTTTTTCTATATCGCTGCCATCAAAACCTTTAATGGCGTATTTATAAACTTCGCCTTTGCCAATGTTCGGGATAAAACCCTCCCATATACCAGAAGAATCTAACCGCCTGTTAAGCTGGTGCGATGTTTTGTTCCATTGGTTAAAATTTCCGGTAACATTTACTGCCTGGGCATTAGGTGCCCAGACAGCAAAGTAAGTTCCTTCCGTTTTATTGTGTTGTATTAGGTGTGCACCAAATTTCTCATACAACCGAAAATGCTTGCCTGAAATAAATAATGAGATATCAAAATCGCTAAATAAACTGTAGGCAAGCACTTCCATTAATTATAGATTTTTATTGTGGTGAAATTTTTATTTGATTTAAAACGCAAGCAATTACGCTCATCCAATGTATAATCGGCGACTTCATGATCATCAACCGTGATCTTATTGACGTTGAACGGCAAGCCAACAATGTTGTAATTGTACAACTCGTAATTAGGTGTATACAAGCCACTTCTCGACTGCTCAATAGTTAACGCATACTGCGTTCCTTTAACACTGAATTTTTTCTCTGAGTAGATGTCCTGCTCATAAGCAAATGTATCACCATGATCTTCGTACAAGAACGAGTTCACTTCATAATCAGAAAAATAAACATTCAGCAATACCTCGTCAATGTCCTTTTCGCCAACATACTGCATTACAGGATATTCCGGAATTACGGAACCTGCTCTAACAAATAATGGCATATGATCTAATGGTGTAGCAATGCTATGCTCGCTCTCTCCGGTTAATACCTCATGCGTCCAGAAGTTATACCATTTTCCTTTTGGCAGATAAACCATACGGGATGCTGCACCTTGCTCTAAAACAGGGCAAACCAATATTTTATCACCAAATGTAAACTCATCCTGGCGGTAACCATTGCTGATGTTTTCTTGCTCAAGCATTACCAATGGTCTTAAAATTGGGAAACCATAACGGTGATGCTCCCAAAATACCGAATATAAATAAGGAAGCAACCTGTATCTTAATTCAATGTATGTTCTGTTAATGCTGGTATATGGTTCTCCGAAACTCCAAGGTTCTCTTTCAGCTGTATCACCGGCAGAGTGTGCACGCATAAACGGAGAGAAGGTACCCAGTTGGATCCATCTGGTAAATAATTCCGGATCAGGCTCTCCACTGAAACCTCCTATATCGGTTCCGCAAAAAGGTACCCCTGAAACTGACATGCGCTGACATTGGATATTACCAATTTTTAAGTGTTCCCATGTAGCCACGTTATCACCGGTCCACACACAACCATAGCGCTGCATACCAGAATATCCCGCCCGGGTAATGGTAAACGGACGCTTATTACGCATTAGCTTTTTCAAGCCGTCGTAAGTTGAACGTACCATCTGCATACCATACACATTATGTGCTTTGCGATGCGAACCTCTATAACCATCATAGTTATGTCTTACATCGTTAGGGAATGTTCCTGAACCGAATACTGCCGGCTCGTTCATATCATTCCATACTCCTGCAACACCTATATCTACTAATTCTTTGTATAAGTTACCCCACCATTCTCTTACGGTTGGGTTGGTAAAATCAGGAAACTGGCATCTTCCCGGCCATACGTGGCCTTCCATAAAGTAGTCGTCGCTACGGCGACAGAAATAGTTGTTTTCCTTACCTTCTTTAAATACCCAGTAGTTATCATCGACTTTAATTCCCGGATCTATCATAACAACGGTTTTGAAACCATCGTTTGCAAGTTCCTTAATCATCCTTTTAGGATCAGGAAAGTGGCTTTTGTTCCAGGTAAAGCAACGGTAGCCATCCATATAATCGATATCCAGATAAATGGCATCGCATGGAATATTACGTGATCTAAAGCCTTCTGCTATTTCTTTAACCTTCTTTTCAGGATAGTAACTCCACCTGCACTGGTGATAACCTAAGGCCCATTTGGGAGGCATTGGATGCGTTCCCGTTAGGGTCTGATATCTTTTTACCACGTCCATCATATGCGGGCCGTGGATGTAATAGTATTGTAATTCACCTCCATCTGCCCAGAAACTGGTTTTGGAGTTGTCTTCTCTTCCAAAATCGAAATAAGAACGGAAGGTATTATCGAAGAAAATACCGTAAGCCGCCTGCTCATTTACACCAACATAAAATGGAATAGTACGGTACAATGGATCCTGATCCCATCCAAATGAGTATGCATCGGTATTCCAGTTTTGGAAATGACGCCCTCTAAGGTTCATGTTTCCTGATTTATCGCCAAGTCCAAAGAAGTTCTCTTCCGACCCACACTTTTTAGTGGCATATACATAGTAACCACCAAATTCTATATTTTCTTCCCAGTGCATTGGTGTGGCATCTTCACTCATCACCTTCTGGTTCAGATTATCTGTGAAAGAGATGTGGAAATCGTCTTTTCTTACTTTACAGGTAACAGTATTGGTTGATATCGCATAATACTCTGGCAGTTCCTCGAATTTAAATGTGGTTACCTTTTGGTCTACCACCGGAACTGCATAAGAGAAATCATCCAGAAAAACACCATGTGGTGCCAGTCTAACTCTGATGATTTCGTCGCTTACCACTCTGATTTCAACTTTAGCATCCCCATCAGCAAAGAAAAATTTGTTTCCAACTGTGGTAACACTTTGTACCGGACTAAGATATTTTTTAACTATTGGTTTTATATCCGTTACCGGATTGTTTAAATGCTGAACTTGCTCCTCAACAATTTCCTTTGTGATTATATTATTTATTATTTCTTTATTTTCTTCCATGAAAAATCGCTTTAGTAAAAATTTGCCCCCCTTTTGATCATGTAATAGATCGTGTATTCTGTACATACTAAAGTGTTAAATTTTCTATTAAAACCAAAGGATTATTATTATATAAAAATATACGCATAAAAAAGGCCCTGACATTGCTGTCAGGGCTCTTTTATAAAACTAATTAATTGATGAAGAGCTGTGTTAATTTGATTTTATGGGTTAAATGTAAATCCTATGTAGTAAAGTGCGCCTATAGAAGGGTTACCATAAGAAGTAAAGTAATATTTATTTAATATGTTTGAGCCCCCAAGTTTAACCATTGATTTTACTGAAGGTATTTTTAAGTTAACCTGTGCATCAATTGTATTGAATGAAGGAACATCTCCTGAAGCAAATGATGAGTTCCAGTAAAACTTATCTTGCCAGCGGTAATTAACATTAAAACCAAAGTTTTTAATGATCTCTTTGTTACCAAGACCTAAATTATAACGAATCTCCGGAGTGTTAAAATCATTAATATAATCTGTAGGAAGGTCGCCTAATTTGTTGTAAGATACGTTACCGCTTAAGTTATAACCGCCTATTAAATAATCCAAGCCCAATGCGCCTCCGTAAGAAGTTACTTTACCGGTTGCATTTACAGGTACTCCAAATTTAGAGAAGGAATTATCGTCGTTTTGCTGAAAAACATCCACTGCTGTAATGAAATTCTTATAAGTATTGTAGTAAGCATAGGCATCTATCAGGAACCTTGACCCTAACAATCCTTTATAACCTACTTCGTAGGCCTGCACGCTCTCAGGACGAACCCCTCTTGGATCAAAGTTGTATTGTTTTAGCAGAGCAGGATTAGGAGCACCAGCTGCTACAGAACCCAAGAATGCGCGATAACTTACATCAGTATAAGGAATATCTGTTGTAAGCATATGGTATTTCTCCAACATACTAGGTATACCACCAATAAGCCTTTGTAAACCACCTGCTACCGACAAATCTATGTACTGGTTTTGGGTTGTTGGATTCCGATAACCTGTTTGGTATGATACCCTGATGTTATTATCCGGAGCTACAGTAAGTACTCCTGATACTCTTGGTGTGAAACGGCCATCAAAGTTAGAGCTTTTATCATATCTGCCAGATAAAGCCAGTTTGAATTTATCATCAAACATTTTTTTAGCGATCTGGGCAAATGCACCGTATTCATTTATATCAATTTTATCGGTAAGATCATCAAAAATAGTTCCCCCTGAACGCAATTGGTAAATCCGGTATGAACCTCCAACCTGTAATTCAACTACATTATTAAGTGCATTTGAGAAATTATACATACCCTCATAATGGTATAGATTGGTTTTATCGTCGAATTTAGCACCTGTTCCCGAAGCAATGGTACTGTTTACAATTTTATCTTTTGCAGCTTCAAACTGAGGGGTACCAGGCACAAAGCGTCCCTGATCGGCAACATTTCTTGCAGCTGCATGAGCTTGTGCATCAGTAATTCCCGGAGTGGTCAATTTTGCTCCTATGTATGTACTGATGTATTGAGGGTACCATGTTTGTGATGTTTTTGAAGCTTCGTTGATGAATGCTCCTAAAATAGAGGAGATATATGAATCACCCGAACGTTCTTGTGTGGTATAACCCCTTACAAAGAAATCCTGTCCTTTTAGTTCTAATTTGTATTGCCCGATGCTAAAGTTACGCAATGAGTAACGATCTGAACCGGTATATACCGAAGTACCCGTTCCCCAGTTTATCTGGGCAATACCTTCTATTGTAGGTGTAAATCTGTAGTGTAACGATCCGGAAGTTTTAAGCGATTGGGTATTGTAATCTACCAGTGCATTTTCATTATAACCGGTCCTTGTTACTTCCTGATTTGGAAGAATGGTTTGATTTTTAAGCCCGAAATAGAATGGCAGATACTGACCAGATACTGCAGGGCGCAATGGAGCCGGAACATTTGCATTTATAAAGTTCAGGTAGGCAGGATAGCTTGTTCCTGCAGGAAGATTATCAAGGACCGTTTTTGGATTAAACGCTCCACCAGATGCAGCTAAGATACCCGCCCGTATAGTAGGCTCAATGCTTTGCTGAACTATACTTCTCATATTTTGCGAGCTTTCATCACCATAAACGTTTATACCATCATAAGCCGGATCTGAAGCCCTATCGCCTGCTTTAAAAGCGCGGCCATTGCGATCAAAGTTGCTATAGTTATCTGCCTGCCAGTCTTTTGCCTGAAGGAACGAGAAAGTAGCTTTTACAGCGAACTTATTATTCCAGGCTTTTGCCAAACGTACATCCAACTGGTTATACTGCTGATTTCCGGTATTGTTATCATTTACATGATTAATTCCCGACTTATAAGAAAAGCTGGCTCCCTGGTAATCAAAAGGGCTTTTTGAGGTCATAAGCATGGTACCGCTGATACCGCCCGCACCATATAGCGCTGAAGATGCTCCCGGCAGTAACTCTACGTTATCCAGATCAAGATCTGAAATACCAATAATATTTCCTACAGAGAAATTTAATCCTGGTGCCTGATTGTCCATTCCATCAACAAGCTGATTAAAACGGGTATTGCCATTAGAGTTAAATCCTCTGGTGTTTATTGATTTAAAAGTTAAACTCTGTGCACTGATCTCAACACCTTTCATATTGGTTAGGGCGTCATAAAATGAGGGAGCAGAAAGCTCTTTTAATACAGCAGGTCCCATACGCTCTACAGACACCGGAGATTCAAGAATTCGCTCCGGAGTTCTGGATGCAGAGATAACCACCTCCTGACCTAAAACGGTAGCAGTTTCTATCTCAAAGTCCAGATTCGAAGCATTTCCTGTAACTTCTTTCTCAATTGAAGCGTATCCAACATAAGAAATAACGATTGTAAATGGAGCGGCTTGCTTAACGGTAAGTGTGTATTTACCACTCATATTAGTGGCTGTGGCTATTGTAGTTCCTTTGACAGTAATCCCAACACCTGGTATTGGTTCCTTAGTGGCTTTATCGGAAACAGACCCACTAATGGTTACATTTTGAGCCTGCGCTACCAAACCGGTAATACATAGCAATAAAAATGCAAAGATTGCTTTGGTAAAAATTTTATTCATGCAGTTAATTTATATAAGGTTAATTTATTATAAATATAATACATTAATTTAATTTTCCAAATCCAATTTTGATGAATATTTCATTGCCAAAATCGGATTTTGATTGCAATTGATTTAACTTTTATGTTAACTTGCAAAGTCAATTTAAATTCAAAGGAAGTAGTAATCAAATACTTTCATTTATGTTTTAGATGTGCCTTTAACTGAGCTATGATGAATAAAATAAAAGCCCTCATTTGCATTGTTATCCCAATACTATTAACATATGCTCTCAATACAAAATTCGGCGATACCCCTCCTCTTCTCAAATTCCTGAATCCCTTTACCGGTTTTTGGCAAAACGCAGAAAAAAATACAGTAAATCCAAATAGAAAAATTACCCTAAAAGCTACTTATCAGAATGTTGATATCGCATTCGACGACAGGATGATTCCGCATATTTTTGCGCAAAACGATCATGATGTTTATTATGCTCAGGGTTACGTAACAGCAATGCATCGTTTATGGCAAATGGACTTTCAAACCCGTTTTGCTGCCGGCCGCATCTCTGAAGTGGTAGGGAAAAAGGCCATAGAACTTGATAAATATCAACGTAGGATGGGTATGGTTTATGGCGCTGAGAAATCTCTGGAAGGAATGATGACCGACCCGAAATCAAAAGAAATGATACTGGCATATACCGCTGGTATAAACGACTATATACATTCTTTAACGCAAGCCAAACTACCCATTGAATATAAATTATTGGATTTTAAACCTGAAGACTGGACTCCTTTAAAATGCGCATTACTGCTAAAACAGATGTCGGCAGTATTGGCAATGGGCTCCGATGAGTTTTATATGACCAATATCAGAAAGAAGTTTGGCACTGATGTGGTTAAAGATTTATTTCCTGACTACCCTTTCAAAGAAGATCCGATTATTCCTGTTGGTACCAAATGGGATTTTGATCCACTGCCCGTTCCTACTCCGCCTGCTGATGCATTAAAGGAAATGACAACCGGAAATATAGAAACTAAACAAAAAGAAGAAGGAATTGGAAGTAATAACTGGGCCATATCAGGTGCAAAAACAAAATCCGGCTACCCTATTTTAGCAAACGACCCTCACCTTGATTTAACCCTTCCTTCTATCTGGTACCAGATTCAACTTCATGCTCCAGGTCTAAACAGCTATGGCGTATCATTACCGGGAGCACCGGGAGTAATTATAGGCTTTAACCAAAATATTGCCTGGGGAGTTACCAATGTAGCCGCAGATGTGCTGGATTTTTATGAGATCAAATTCAAAGACAATACCCATAAAAGCTATTGGTATAATAATGAGTGGAAAAATACCACAACCCGACTTGAAAAGATCCTGATAAGGGGTAGCAAAGCTGAAATAGACACCGTTTATTATACGCACCAAGGTCCGGTAGTTTATCTTCAGAAGCCAGAAAAGTTTTCTAAGGCTCAAAATATTCCTATCGGAAATGCACTAAGGTGGATTGCTCATGATAAATCTAATGAGCTTAAAACTTTCTATTTGCTAAATCGCGGCAAGAACTACAACGATTACCGCAAAGCACTTACTTATTATACGGCTCCGGCACAAAACTTTGTATTCGCTTCGGTTGATAATGATATTGCCATTACCGCAAATGGCAAGTTCCCACTAAAATGGAAAGATCAGGGTAAATTTATTATGGATGGTTCTGATCCTAAAAATGATTGGCAAGGATGGATTCCTGCTTCTCAAAACCCAACTGTTAAGAACCCTCCAAGAAACTTTGTTAGTTCGGCCAATCAATCATCTACCGATCAAACTTACCCTTATTACATTAACTGGGAATTTAGTCCGTATGAACGGGCGAAACGCATAAACGACAGGTTAACAGTAATGACTAACGCTACTGCCGACAGCATCAGAACGATGCAGACCGACACTTACAGCATCCATGCCCAAAATATCTTACCCGCTATTTTACCTTTGGTAGATGGCAGCAAGTTAAACGCCACACAAAAAGAAGGGTTCTCTTTAGTGTCTGCCTGGAATAAACATTACGATGCAAAAGAAGTTGCAGCAAGTATTTTTGATCTGTGGACCAAACGCATTCAATACAATATCTGGGATGATGAATTTAGTGTTGACGGTGTTCCAATGCGCTATCCTTCCAGAGACAGAACCGTACAACTGATTTTAACACAGCCAGATTCCAAATGGGTCGATAACATTAAGACACCAGAGAAAGAAACGTTAAGTGATCTTGTAAATGAGGCCTTTAAGTATTCATGCGATAGCCTGGAACGTAAATACGGGCCTATTGGCGAAAGATGGCAATGGGCCAACTTTAAGCATAGCAATGTTCCGCATCTGGCAAAAATACCGGGTTTCGGCTCTAAAACATTAATGATTGGTGGTGGTAAAATGACCATAGATGCATTAAGCGAAAGCAATGGCCCCTCGTGGCGAATGGTTGTTGAATTAGGAAAAACACCTAAAGGACATGGCGTTTTCCCGGGCGGACAATCGGGCAACCCTGGCAGTAAATTCTACGACAATATGATCGACACCTGGGCTAACGGCGAGCTGTATGACCTTTTCTTTATGCAATCTGTTGATGACCCATCGGCCAAAATAATCTCTAAATTAAAAATATCCAAAAAATAGCATCATGGTATTTATTGTAATTTTAATAGCCTCTTATTTACTTCAAATGGTTTTGCCCTGGTGGATAATCGTAGTGATTTCATTTGCAACATGCGGTTTAATTGGTAAAACAGGAAAGATATCTTTATGGTCGCCTTTTTTTGCGATCCTGCTCTTGTGGACAGGAATGGCTTTATTTAAAAGCTTACCTAACAACAATGTTTTAGCATTAAGGGTAGCAGGAATGCTTGGTGTAAGTTCATGGATATTGGTGCTGGCATTGAGCGCTATGCTTGGTGCATTTATAGCGGGAGTAAGCGGTTTTTGTGGTTATCATTTCAGAAAAGCTGTTCTAACCAAGAAAACCAATTCTTAATTAAAACTTTGTTGTGTATTTTTGCACACGTGAAAGATTTAATCGGGCAAATTTTCTCTATTGAGACTAAAGAACAGTTTGAAAAAGCATCCCTTGAAGTATTTAAACATCAGGCAAAAAATTGTTCAGTGTATTGCGAATACATATCTCATTTAAGGATTAAGCCTGAGGAGATATCTTCATCAGATCGTATTCCTTACTTGCCGATCAGCTTTTTTAAAAGTCATGAGGTACTAAGTTCTGCTGACGAAACTGAGATTATTTTTAGCAGTTCAGGCACTACAGGTATGTTGCAAAGCAGACATTTGGTTACCGATGTTAAAGTATACGAACAAAGCTTTAACCTTGCTTTTGAGCAGTTTTACAGCAAACCCGAACAAACATGTTTCCTTGCGCTACTGCCTTCTTATCTGGAACGGGATGGGTCGTCTTTAATCTACATGGTTGATGCGCTGCTAAAGCAAAGCAAACATAAAGACAGTGGCTACTTCTTGCACAATCATGATGATTTGTTCCAAAAACTAAAAAAGCTGCAAGCCTCTGGCCAGAAAACCATTCTAATTGGTGTTACTTATGCCCTGCTTGATTTTGTTGAGCAGTACAAAATAGATTTCCCCGAACTGATTGTAATGGAAACAGGTGGTATGAAAGGCAAAAGGAAAGAAATGGTGAGAGAAGAATTGCACGAAATACTTCAGAATGGCTTTGGCGTTAGTGCCATCCATAGCGAATATGGCATGACTGAACTTTTATCGCAAGCCTATTCTTATGGAAATGGAGTGTTTAATTGTCCTCCCTGGATGAAGATTAACCTTAGGGATACCAATGATCCTTTAAGTCTGATCGCAAACAACAAAACAGGAGGAATCAATGTTATCGATCTTGCAAACATCAATTCCTGTTCTTTTATAGCGACCCAGGATCTGGGCCGCGTATTTGAAGATGGATCTTTTGAGGTTCTAGGCCGTTTTGACAATGCTGATATCAGAGGCTGCAACCTGTTGGTAAATTAGCTTTCTGATTATTTAGCTATTATCAGATAATAGTTCTTTTTACCTTTTTGAACGATAATAAATTGATCATTCAATAGGTTTTCAGCATTAAAAACAGCCTGAGCATCACCAACCTTTTCTTTATTTACAGATACTCCGCCACCTTGTATCAATTTCTTCGCTTCGCCTTTAGAAGCAAAAACGCTCGATTTTTCGGCAAGCAATGTAGCGGCGTCAATTCCTTGTTCAAGTTCCGATTTTGAAATTTCAAATTGAGGGATACCTTCAAATATTTCTAAAACCTGTGTTTCATTTAAAGTTTTGAAAAACTCCAAAGAACCATTACCAAATAAAAATTCAGAGGTTTTAATTGCAGTTTCCAATGCCTCAACAGAATGTGTTCTGATGGTTATATCCTCGGCCAATGCTTTTTGAAGAACGCGCAAATGTGGCGCAGTGTCGTGCTCTGCCTCAAGGCTTTCTATTTCTTCTTGCGATTTAAGCGTAAAAATTCTGATCCATTTTTTAGTATCATCATCAGAAGCATTAAGCCAAAACTGATAGAATTTGTAAGGCGACGTTTTTGCTGCATCTAACCATACCGCCCCGCTTTCAGTTTTACCAAACTTAGTACCATCAGCTTTTTTGATCAGATTGGTAGTCACTGCAAATGCAGTACCGCCATCTTTCCTTCTGATGAGTTCTGTTCCGGTAACAATATTGCCCCATTGATCTGAACCACCCATTTGCACCAGGCAATTGTGGTGTTTCCACAAATAGTAAAAGTCATAACCCTGAATCAGCTGGTAGCAGAATTCGGTAAAAGAAAGTCCCGAATCACCTTCCAGTCTTCTTTTAACACTATCTTTTGCCATCATATAGTTTACAGTAATGTGTTTACCTACATCTCTGATAAAAGTAAACAGGTTCATGTCCTTGAACCAGTCATTATTGTTCACCATCACTGCACCATTACCTGTCGCTTCGAATTTCAAAAACTTAGAAAGCTGTTTTTTCATTCCGGCTAGATTATGTTCTACTGTGGCCTCGGTTTGAAGATTTCTTTCGTCAGATTTACCTGAAGGATCACCTACCATGCCGGTAGCTCCGCCTACTAGTGCATATGGCTTATGGCCGGCACGTTGAAAATGAATAAGCGTCATGATCTGAGTTAAATGTCCTACATGCAGTGAATCAGCAGTAGGGTCAAATCCTATATAACCTGAGGTCATTCCTTCATTCAATTTATCTTCAGTACCCGGCATGATGTCCTGTAACATGCCTCTCCAGCGTAGCTCTTCAACGAAATTGGTCATTCTTATATCCTTTTGCCGCAAATATAGGAAAACCTATGTTATCCTTTAAATTCAATACGCCTCAAAAACGCTTAAACTGAACAAAATTAGCTACTTTTAGGGCAATGAACTTTTTGTCGCATTTTTATTTTGAAAGAGACAATCATGATGCAAACATGGTAATCGGAGTTGTTTTGCCAGATTTTGTAAAGAATGCACAGAAAGACAGCAACTTATATCCGCTAAAAGAAAAACATCTTTTTGAATCTGATGCTGATGAAAATTCTATCCTTATTGGATGGGGCCGACACATTGCAGTAGATGCTGTTTTTCATTCATCGGAGTTTTTTAAATTACATACCAACACCTTAAAACAGATCATCTTACCGGCACTTCAAGATAGCCCTGTTAAGCCTTTTTTCCTAGCTCATATTGGTCTTGAGCTAGTGCTGGATCATTTGCTAACCATCCATGGAACAGTAAACATTAATACTTTTTACGAGCAGTTAGGCCAGGCCAATAAACAAGCAATAGATTCTTTTCTAAAAAAAAGTGGTGTACCAGACACAACGGTATTCTTTAAATTCCTGAACAGCTTTATTTCCAGCAGATACCTGTTTAGTTACCAGAAGATCGAGAACATCTCTTATGCCCTGAACCGCATTTGTATGCGTTTGTGGGACAGCCCATTTACAGAACCACAACTTGCATTATTAACAGATAAACTCTCTGTTTTTAAGACCAGTATTGAAGATGATTACATGTCTATATTCAGCGATGTGGAGCAACATTTAAAGGCTGGCAATCATTAGAATCCTCAACATCAAAAATATTTCATATAAATCTCAATTAGCTCCTAAAGCTAATTTGTATCTTCGCTTCTATGTCACTATTTGATATAAAAGATAAAATGGATGCATTGGTTAAGGAGCTTAACCAACACAGTTACAATTATTATGTATTGGCAATGCCTACCATTGCAGATTACGAGTTCGACAAAAAACTTGAGGAACTTGGCAAGCTGGAAAAGGAGCATCCGGAATTTGCAGATCCCGACTCTCCTACCCTGAAAGTTGGAGGCGAAATAACCAAAACATTTACCACTGTAAAGCACAGGTGGCCAATGCTTTCATTGGGCAACACTTATAACGAGCAAGATCTTCGTGATTTTGATGAGCGGGTAAGAAAAACCATTGGCGAAAGTTTTGAATACGTTTGTGAACTTAAATTTGACGGACTTTCTATTAGCCTGACCTATGAAGACACCAGGCTTGTAAGAGCAGTTACCCGCGGAGACGGAACCAAAGGCGATGATGTAACCACCAATGTTAAAACCATTAACAATATCCCTCATAAATTAAAAAATGAAGAAGTACCGCCTCTGTTCGAGATCAGAGGTGAAATCTTTATGCACCGTGCTGCTTTTGAGCGCCTAAATAAGGAACGCGAAGAGCTTGGGGAGATCCAATATGCCAACCCAAGAAATTTTGCCGCAGGAACCGTAAAAATGCAGGACTCAAAAGAGGTAGCCAGACGCCCTCTTGACTGCTTCCTGTACTCACTAAATACCGATAAAAATTATTTTAAAACACATTGGGAAAGCCTGCAGACTTTAAAAAGCTGGGGATTCAACGTAAGTACCAATTCCAAACTGGTTAGCAACATTGACGATGTATTGTTGTTCATTAAGCATTGGGAAACCGAGCGTTTTAAACTATCATATGACATTGATGGCATTGTAATTAAAGTGAACAGCTATGCACAGCAACAGGAACTGGGCTTTACAGCTAAATCTCCACGCTGGGCCATTTCATTTAAATTCAAAGCAGAAGAAGTAGAGACCATACTGGAAAAGGTAACCTATCAGGTGGGCCGCACAGGTGCTGTTACTCCTGTAGCAAATTTAAAACCGGTGCAACTTGCCGGCACTACTGTAAAGAGGGCCACACTGCACAATGCAAATGAGATTGAAAGATTGGATTTGCATGAGGGAGATAGTGTGTTCGTAGAAAAAGGCGGAGAGATTATCCCTAAAATAATTAATGTGAACCTGGATAAACGCAAAGCCGGTGCACCTAAAATTATTTACCCTTCAGTTTGCCCTGAATGCCAATCGACCCTGATTAGAAAAGAAGGTGAAGTTGCCTACTACTGCCCTAATGATGAAGCTTGTCCGCCACAAATTGTAGGCAAGATCCAACATTTTATTGGCAGAAAAGCAATGAATATAGACGGTCTTGGCGACGAAACCATAGAAACATTTTATCAAAAGGGATTAGTAAAACACATCAGCGATCTATATACACTTCATGAAAAAGCGGAAGAACTGAAAACCTTAGACCGCTTTGGAGAACGTTCCATCGAAAATATGCTTAAAGGTATTGAGGAGTCTAAACAGATGCCTTTTGAAAAAGTATTGTTCGGATTGGGTATCAGGTATGTAGGCGAAACTGTAGCCAAAAAATTAGCTTTCGGCGCTAAAGACATCGAGAAATTATCGACAGCCAGTCTCGAAGAACTAACCGCAATAGATGAAATCGGACAGCGCATTGCAGAAAGTATCATTGAATATTTTGGAAATCCGGAACATTTACATCAAATTGGGCTTTTAAAATCCTACGGACTTCAATTTGAAGCTATAGAAAATGAAATTGCTTTACAAAGTGACAAATTAACTGGAAAAACATTTGTAATTTCGGGCGTTTTTGAAAATTATAGCAGAGAAGAACTTAAGGATCTGATAGAAAGCAATGGTGGCAAAATCTTAAGCGGCATTTCGGCCAAGCTTAATTATTTGCTTGCCGGCGACAATATGGGTCCGTCTAAACTGGATAAAGCGAAAAAACTAAATGTACCACTGATTTCAGAGGGTGATTTATTAGAGATGTTGAAATAATAACTAAACAATGAACAAATTTCATGGAACGGGTGTAGCACTGGTTACACCATTTAATGCAGATGGGTCAGTAGATTTTGACGGGTTGAAAAACCTGATCAACTACCTGATCGAAGGAAAGGTAGAATACCTGGTATCATTAGGTACAACAGGAGAAGCATCAACACTCAATAAGGACGAAAAAAAGAAGATCTGGGAATTTACAGCAGAAATAAATAATGGCCGTTTACCACTAATTGCCGGTATTGGCGGCAACGACACCAATGTTATAGCGCAAAACATAAAAGATTTTGAAGTAAGTGGTTACGACGCCATTTTATCTGCCAGCCCATACTATAATAAACCAACTCAGGAAGGCATTTACCAACACTATAAAGCACTTAGTGAGTCTAGCTCACTACCAATTTTGTTGTATAACGTACCAGGACGCACAGGAAGCAATATCAGCGCCGAAACGACCTGTCGCCTTGCTACAGATTTAAAGAACATCATTGCCATTAAAGAAGCTTCTGGAAACTTTGATCAGTTTAATCAGATCATGAGAGATAAACCAGCCGACTTTATGTTAATTTCCGGCGATGATCCTGTTGCAATGCCAATGATATCATTAGGTGCCGTGGGTGTAATTTCTGTAATTGGAAACGCATTGCCAAAGCAACTGTCTGACATGATCAGATTATGCCTTGCTGGTGATTTTGCTAAAGCACTTCCGCTGCATCTTAGCTTAATCGAGTTTACCAGATTAATGTTTGTAGAAGGCAATCCGGCAGGCGCAAAAGCTGCCTTAAAACATTTTGGTGTATGTGATGATAACCTTAGACTTCCTTTGGTTAAGGTATCTCCTGCTATACGTGAGGCAATCATTGCCGAATCGAAAAAGATTACAGCTTAGTATTAGGTTGTACCACCATCGTCATCCTGAATTTAATTCAGGATCCTGGATTAGAAAGTCAGACCAGCGAGTGCGGGATCCTGAAATAAATTCAGGATGACGGAAAGTTTTAAAATATTATACAATAAAAAAAGCGTCGCGATAATTCGGGACGCTTTTTTTATTCATCAAAACAAAAATAAAGTGGTTCTAACCTTTATTTTTTGTTTCTTGAATCTCCAAACGAATCGTTTGAGCTAAGTTCTTAAGATCTTGCATACCTTTACGTACACGAGTACCTGCAGCGCTGTTCGCCTTGTTGTAGAATTTGTCGGCATCAGCTTCTAAAGCTGCTACAAGCTCTTTTACTTCATTAAATTTTTTCATCGTTAATTTACTCCTTTTAGGTTTTTAAGGTTTTGATTAATACTCTATTACTAAAGTAAGATGTTTATTTTACAAAAAAAACTTTTGGATTAATAAAAAAGTGCCTAAAACACTGTTTTTTTCCACATTATAGGGGGTTATGCACAATTAATCCGTCAAAAAACAAATTATCCAGTTGAAAATCAGATAATTACAAAACAACACAACATAAAAAAGCCCCTCCAATATACTTAGAGGGGCTTTTTTTATTGAATGAATTTTATGCTATTGAGAATTGATTCTCTTTATAGTATCCGCTTTTCAATTTATCTGAAACCTCGCTAAAGGCATCTAATGTACGCTGTACGTCTTCCATTGTATGAACAGCTGTTGGTATTAACCTCAACTCAATAAGTCCTTTAGGGATTACAGGATACACTACAATAGAACAGAATATTCCGTAATTCTCTCGCAGGTCCATTGTAAGCGCAGTAGCCTCCAATAGCTCACCTTTCAAGAACACCGGGGTAACCATTGTATTTGTTACACCTAAATCGAATCCACGCTCCCTAAGTCCTTTCTGCAAGGTAGTAGCAACATTCCATAGTTTCTCTCTAAGCTCCGGATTGTTCTTTAACAGTTCCAGTCTTTTTAACAAACCAATAACCATTGGCATAGGTAACGCTTTGGCAAAAGTCTGAGAACGCATATTGTAACGGAAGAAATTAGTCATCTCTTCTGTTGATGCAACAAATGCTCCAATACCAGCCATAGATTTAGCAAAAGTACCAAAGTAGACATCAACCCCATCAATACAGTTTTGCTCTTCATGAGTACCCGCACCTGTAGGTCCCATAGTACCAAAACCATGCGCATCATCAATTAATAAACGGAAGTTGAATTCTTTTTTAAGGTCAACAAGTTCCTTTAATTTTCCTTGCGCGCCCGACATACCAAAAACACCTTCAGTAATTACCAATATACCGCCACCGCTTTGTTCAACCAGCTTAGTTGCTCTTTCAAGCTGTTTGCGTGCGCTATCAATGTCGTTATGTTTGTACACAAAACGCTTACCCATGTGTAAACGTAATCCGTCAATAATACATGCATGAGATTCAGCATCATATACAATAACATCATTCCTATCCACAAGACTATCAATGATAGAAACCATTCCCTGATACCCGTAATTTAATAAGAAAGCGTCTGGTTTACCCACAAATGCCGCAAGCTCCTGCTCCAGTTGTTCATGGTATTTAGAGTTTCCCGACATCATGCGGGCACCCATTGGATAAGCCATTCCAAATTCTGCAGCACCTTTTAAATCAGCTTCCCTTACTTCAGGGTGATTGGCCAAACCTAAATAGTTATTTAAACTCCATACCAGATGCTCTTTACCGCGAAAGTTCATGTGAGGGGCAATATCACCCTCTAATTTAGGAAATGAGAAATATCCATGTGACCATTTGTGATGTTGCCCGATCGGGCCCATATGCTTTGCTATCTTTTCAAAAATATCCAATGTTATATGTATTAAGTTTTTTTATATTTTTTGCAAATTTAAGGTTAATATGACTGATACGCAACATCAGCATTTACCAAAGGCAAATACGCTATTATTATGCCAAAAAAGCCTTAACATATTTATTGTTAAGGCTTTCTATTTTTTTTATGTTAATAATTAATCAACGTTGTCATGAAGGAATGAGTTATTAGGTCTGATTTCAGTAGATCCATCTTCATCATTACTTAAAGTAAATCTTGAAACCTGAGACTCAGATGAGTGCTGAACCTGTTGCAACTGCATTTGCTTACGTTTGTAAGCTGGCTCATTCTCTAACTCCTGCAAACCATTGCTGGTTCTTAATTTCATGCTCAGATCTTTTAATCTTAAGATTCTTTCTTTCGATTTTTTAAGCTGATCTTCTATTGACTCATCATTTTTGTCATCATCCAATCCTGCTTCCTGAACATCTTCTCTATGAGCTTCAACATCATTATTAAATACTGATGCCGGGGTTTCAAATACAAAATCAGTTTCTGCAAGCTTAATTTCGAATTCAAAGCCAGATGACTCTTGTTGAGTTTCCTGAGCAGGTTCTTCTTCAATTAAGGTATGTCTTACCACTGTATTTTCAGGCTCATCAGTTTTTCTGGCTTTATTGATATTAAATAAATCACCGAAAAGATCTGATTGCTTTATTTCTTCTTTGGCTTTCATAACCGGCTCCTGAGCAGGAACGTCAGCTTTAGGTTGTATGAAAGAATTGACAGGCTCTACCGGACGCACCATAGGTGCTTCTTCTGGAGTTAATAAAGAGATCTTTTTAACGTTCTTTTTATCTTCTTCACGCTGTTCTTTAGTTTGGAAGCCGGTAGCAATAATGGTTACAGATAATCTTTCACCAAGGTTTTCATCAATACAGTTACCCCAGATCAAATCAGCAGAAAGACCTGCTTTATCCTGGATATAATCAGTGATGATCGTTACCTCGTCCATTGTTACTTCCTGTACTCCGGAACTGATATTTAATAGGATATATCTTGCACCTTCAATCTCATTGTCTTTCAACAATGGAGAAGCCAAAGCACCTTCAACAGCATTTAATGCTCTGTTTTCGCCTTCGCATGCAAAACTACCCATTATAGATACACCGCTATCTTTCATAACAGTACGCACATCTTTAAAATCCACGTTGATGTATCCAGGTACAGTTATAATCTCGGCAATTCCTTTTGCAGCAGTTGTTAAAATATCATCTGCCTGAGCAAATGCTGAACCCAAAGTAAGGTTACCAAATATTTCGCGCAATCTGTCGTTAGAAATAACCAGGTAAGAATCTACATATTTTTTTAGTTCATCTAAACCATCGTTAGCCTGCATTTTACGTCTTTTACCTTCAAAGGAGAAAGGCGTAGTAATAATAGCTACCGTTAAAATATCTAATTCTTTTGCAGCTTTAGCTATGATCGGGCTGGCGCCTGTTCCGGTACCTCCACCCATTCCTGCCGTAATGAACAACATTTTTGTAGTGTTGCCCAGCATCTGCTTAATATCATCTATATTCTCTATGGCTGAATTTTTACCAACTTCAGGAATAGAGCCTGCACCCATACCTTCAGTTAAACTTGCACCAAGTTGAACCTTATTAGGAATAGGACTAAACTCCAAAGCCTGCGCATCAGTATTACAAATGATAAAGTCAACACCTGTAATTCCAGAACGGTACATATGGTTTACCGCATTACCTCCACCGCCACCAACACCAATTACCTTGATGATTGACGACTTATCTTTTAACATTTCAAACTGCATATCTTTATGAATCAGTTATTTAAAAATTCGTTTTTCCTGTTCATCTCTCTATGTAATATTAACACTTTTTTAACAGGCGTTTTCCACAACTGTTAAGAATGTGGAAAAATCGTGTTTTGTTGAAAAATATTACGGCTTTATATAATCTTCATCGCTTACATTCATGTCATCCTTGATGAAATCCTTTGTTTTAGCTAGAAGTTTATCAAATAATCCACCACCTGAACGTTTTACTTTCTCTTTATCTTTTGGTCGCTCTACAAATACTCCCGGTTGCTTCATTTCCTCAAGCAGCTCCTCAGCTTTTTGTATACCTTTAATTAATAAACCAACACTGGTAGCATACATCGGGCTTTTCAAATCATCATAGATGGTTTTAGGCATGTCTTCATATTTAGACAAATGCTCATTCGGATATCCAACACGGCAATCTAATCCGGTTACATATTCAACCAACTGCGACAAGTGTTTCAACAACGCACCACCACCAGTAATCACCACTCCTCCGATTAGTTTTTTCTCATATCCCGAAGATTTGATTTCGTAATAAACATGCTCAATAATTTCCTCCATACGGGCCTGGATTACATAAGCAAGATTTTTCACTGAAATCTCTTTAGGTTCTCTTCCTCTTAATCCCGGAACACAAATAATCTCGTTCTCTTTATTCTCTTCTGCAAGCGCAGAACCAAAACGGGTTTTCAACAATTCCGCCTGGTTTCTCATCACAGAACATCCTTCTCTGATATCTTCAGTTACACTGTTACCTCCAAAAGGAATAACAGCAGTATGACGGATAATTCCTTCATGGAAAATAGCGATATCGGTAGTACCACCACCTATATCTACCAAAGCCACGCCCGCCTCTTTTTCTTCATCGCTCAACACCGATTCAGAAGAAGCTAATGGCTCCAGTATCAATTCCTGAGTTTGTAACCCGGCATTGGTTACGCATCTCATTATATTTTTTACCGCAGTTACCTGACCGGAAATGATATGGAAGTTTGCTTCCAAACGCACTCCTGCCATTCCAATAGGATCTTTAATACCCGGCTCATTGTCGATAGTAAACTCTTGTGGCAATACATGGATGATTTCTTCTCCTGGGGGCATAACCAGTTTGAACATATCATCAATTAGCTTGTCAATATCCTTCTTTCCTATCTCATTATTTAATTCTCTTCTGGTCAAAATACCTCTGTGTTGTAAACTTTTGATATGCTGGCCAGCAATACCTACATTAACAACGCGGATTTCGACGTTCGATTGCCCGCTTGCAAGTTCTACCGCCTGAGCTATCCCCTGAACTGTTTTCTGGATATTGGATACCACACCACGTGTTACCCCTGCGGATTCTGCTTTTCCTATACCTAATACTTCTATTTTTCCGTGTTGTGTTCTGCGACCAACGATCACACAGATCTTAGTAGTACCAATATCCAACCCTACTACGATTGGAGACTGAGTGGTTAATTTTTCTTTGCCCATAACTATATTGATTTGTTGAGTTTATTATTTCTGTTTTTCCTGGTATCTGTTTTAATTATCATCCTTTAGTTCTTCCGGCATCTCTTCGCGAACCATCGTATCTATCGGTTTCTTTTTCAGAGAATCTAACCTGGCTACCTCTGATAAAGAATCAATCTTGTTCTTTTCGCAAACAACTTGATTGGTATATTTTATATTGATGGTTTTATAGGTGTCCCATCCCACCTTCGGCATTGCCTTATCGTAAAAAGCGCGCAAATTCCTCATCTTAACTTCCAGTGAATCTGCAGTCCCCAAAATGATCCGCTGATTGCCTACTCGCGGCACCAATTGAATATCATTTTTATCATCTACAATCAATTGCTCGATCTGCTCATTCCATAATGTATCCTGTTCTATATAAAATGCGGTTTTATACAGATCCTTAGCCAGCTTGGTAATCAACGTATCTACCTTACCACTAAAATGCTCCATTATTTTTCCGTTTGCCACCAATACGCTGGCTGTAAAATTTGGAGAAATAGGCATTTTCAATCCATTCCTATCGATATAAAAATCCTGATCACTAGCATTTATGACCCTTAATATCGGCTGGCGCTGTTTCACGTTAATATGAATTACCCCATTCATATCTGCGTAAACTGTTGCAAAAGCGATGTAAGGATTCGCCTTTAATTTTTGTTCTATTTCTTCCAGATTAATCTGCTCCAGTTTCTTACCAATCAATATACCCTGACTCTGTTTTAAAATTGCATCTACTTCTTCCCTTTCAATAAAGTTATCCGCTCCCGGAATTAAGATTTTAATATTGGTACAAGTCACAGTATCTTTCTTAATGCTCACAAAACTCATGAGCACTATAATTCCGGCCAGACTAACTATCCAGGCAAAACCTTTAAATACCGATTTCCAATTTATCCTCTTAAGCATTTGTCAACAGGGTTTTTAGTGGTTGTATCAATGTATCTATATCACCGGCACCTACAGTTAAAAGTAACTCAGGCTGCTTGTTCTTTATGCGTTCTACAACTAAATCTTTTCCACATATCTCTTTGTCTTTCAACGAGATCTTATCTAACAAATACTGCGAATTAATCCCTTCCAGCGGCAATTCCCTGGCCGGATATATTTCCAACAGTATCAAATCATCGGCAGTGCTTAAAACTTGTGCAAAATCATCTGCAAAGTCGCGGGTACGGGTAAACAAATGTGGCTGAAAGATCACTGTCAGTTTCTTATCAGGATACAATTGTCTTACCGCGTTAAAGCAGGCCCTTAGTTCTTCAGGATGATGGGCATAGTCATCTATATAAATATGCTCCGGAGAATTTACGATATACTCAAATCTTCTCTTTACACCCTTAAAATTACCTACAGCAGTTTTTATCTTTTCGGGATCAATACCCAGTTTCAAAGCAACAGCAATTGCTGCCACCGTATTTTCTACGTTATGTTTTCCCGGAAGCATCAGGCTTATTCCTTTAATCGAATGATCGGCATCCTCATAATCGAATACAAAACTTGCATGCTCCACCCTGATGTTTTTAGCCTTAACCTGCGAATCCAGATCAGCACTATAACTTATCGAACCGGCAATAGGCAAGCCTTTTTTAGCAAACAGGGTACCTTCAGGTTTTAGCTGACCGGCAAACAATTGAAACGACTCCTGCAATTGCGAAGCATCACCATAAATATCCAGGTGATCAGCATCCATAGAAGTGATTACCGAAATATCCGGATGCAGTGTCAAAAATGAACGATCATATTCGTCAGCCTCTACCACAACCACATTGTTACTGCCAATCAAAAAGTTACTGCTATAGTTCGTAGCTATACCGCCTAAAAATGCGGTACAGCCATAACCTGTGTCAGTTAAAATATGCGCAACTACTGATGAAGTAGTGGTTTTACCATGTGTACCGGCAACAGCAATACAAAACTGGCCTTTACTAATGATGCCCAAAACCTCCGAGCGCTTTTTAAGTTTAAAGCCATGCCCTTTATAATAATTCAATATTTCAGAATTCTTAGGAATTGCAGGCGTATAAACTATCAGTGTTTCTTTATCATCAGCAGTAAAGCAATTAGGCAAGGTATCCTCATTGTCGACGTAAGATATCAAAACACCCTCCTGCTCAAGAGCAGTTGTAAGGTTGGTCTTTGTTTTATCATAACCGCAAACAATACATTTTCTCTTCACAAAATAACGGGCAAGGGCACTCATTCCAATTCCACCGATACCAACAAAATAAACTCTTTTTATATTGTCCAGTTCCATTATTCCTGCCCCCCCTTTCCAGCTAAAATTAAAACCTGTTGTGCAATCAGATTATCGGCATCAGGCAAAGCCATCTCAGCAATGTTCTCAGAAAATATCTTACACCGTTCCTTATCTTTTAGCAGCGACAATGCTTCAGGCACCAGCGTATCTTCGGCAGAGTGATCTGTTATTAACATTGCTGCATTGTTTTTCACTAAAGCCAGGGCGTTTTTGGTCTGATGATCTTCGGCCACATTTGGCGAAGGAACCAGGATAACCGGTTTTTTAATCAAACACAATTCTGCAATGGTACCGGCACCAGCTCTTGATATAATAAGATCAGCAGCGGCATAAGCCATGTCCATCTTATTCAGAAATTCCAGAATTCGTACATTCGGATGAAAATTCAAACCTAAACGTTCCACAATTCCTTTGTAGTAAAACTTACCGGTTTGCCATACCACCTGTACATCTTCCTTCAATAGCTCAGGCAAGTGTTTTTCAATGCTTTTATTTAAAGTACCGGCCCCCAGGCTACCACCTGTAACCAATATTGTTTTCTTAAGCGGATCAAGCTTTAGCAATTCTGCTCCTGCATGATGCTTGTTTAAAATATCAACAACATCTTTTCTTACCGGATTTCCGGTTTTCAATATATTGGCAGCAGGGAAAAACTGATCCATACCATCAAAAGCCACGCAAACTTTAGCCGCCTTTTTCCCCAGCCATTTATTAGTTATACCTGCATAAGAGTTCTGCTCCTGTATCAGGTAAGGAATATTTTTTAAAGATGCAGCATACAATATCGGTCCTGATGCATAGCCTCCAACCCCAACTACAACATCTGGTTTAAATTCAGAGATCAGCTGCATGGCTTTTTTAACACTTCCTAAAAGCTTAAATGGCAGGCCAAGGTTTTTAATAATAGATCCCCTTTGGATACCGCTGATATTTAAACCCACAATTTTATATCCGGCAGCAGGAACCTTTTCCATTTCCATTCTGCCTGTAGCACCAACAAATAATATTTCGCACGCTGGCTCCATACGCTTCAGCGCATTGGCAATAGATATGGCCGGAAAAATATGTCCGCCAGTACCGCCACCCGAAATAATTACCCTTGTTGGTTTCATCATCTTATTTTATGCCATTGCAGGTATTTCACCCACAATCACTTTTTTACTATTATTTTCTTCAACATCCTTGCTCACACTCAATATTATCCCAAATGCAATACTGGTAAATAACAGAGAGGTTCCACCCATACTCACCAGCGGTAAAGGCACACCGGTAACCGGGCCCAAACCAACAGCAACAGCCATATTTGCAAAGGCCTGTATGGTTAAACTAAAACTTAAGCCTGCCGCCAGCAATGCCCCAAATGCCTTGGGTGCCCTGGTTACAATCTTTATGCATCGATAAAGCAGCACCAGATAAAGCGACATTACAATTATCCCCCCTATAGTTCCGTACTCTTCAATGATCATTGCAAACACAAAATCAGAATACGGATGAGGCAAAAAGTTCTTTTCTATACTATTCCCCGGACCTTTACCAAAAACCCCGCCAGAGGCCAAAGCAATTTTGGAATGGTCGGACTGAAATGTTTTATCAGAGTTCTGACGCTCCGGGTGCATATAAGTCTCAATACGAGATTTGTACACTTCCCTACGTGGACCTAAAAAGGCTACAAAAAGCAACAGTACAAAACCACCCGCACATACCATCATGATCTGCTTAATACTGATACGGCCAATAATCAACAACAAAATACTTACACCAAAAAGCATTAAAGCGGTCGACATATTTGCCCATGCAATCAGCACAAACACCACACAAACAGAACCCATAATCGGGATAAATGCTTCTTTAACGTCTTTAATATTCTCTTGCTTTCTGGTCAGCATCCTGGCCAGAAATGTAATTAAAGCCAGCTTGGCCAAATCCGAAGTTTGAAACGTTAAACCGATCAGCGGTATCTTAACCCATCTCGAAGCATCATTTACATTGGCTCCAAAGATCAGCGTATACACCAGCAATGGAATCGTAATTACCATCAGTACTTTAGAAATTCCGGCATAGTACCTGTAATCCAAAAGGTGGGCTATATAAATCATAGCAATACCTATCAGCACAAATATCACGTGTTTGGTCAGCAATAATTTTTCCACTCCTACACCACGCTTAAATGCCAGAGTACTGGTAGAACTGTATACTACCAAAATGGAAATAAGCGACAACAAAATGATGATCAGCCAAATCCAGCGATCTCCTTTTGTCTTGTCCAGAAGTTTATTTATTGCAACCATAGTCTACAATTCTTTAACGGCACTCTTAAATTGATTGCCTCTGTCTTCGTAATTTTTAAATAAATCAAAGCTTGCGCACGCTGGCGAAAGCAAAACCGTATCTCCTTTTTTAGCCAGGTGATAGGCTACCTGCACCGCTTCATGAGCAGAAAAAGTATTCACTATAATCTCTACATCATCTTCAAAAGCCTCATGAATACGCTTATTGTCTTTACCCAAACACACAATGGCTTTCACCTTCTGGTGCACCATATCCTTAAGCATATTGTAATCATTACCCTTATCAACACCGCCCATAATCAGAATCACGTCAGTTCCTACACTCTCCAAAGCGTACCAGGTCGAATTCACGTTAGTGGCTTTAGAATCATTGATGTAATCCACCCCCGAAATCTTTGCCACATGTTCCAACCTGTGTTCAATATTCTTAAAATCTCCCATACTTTCGCGGATGGAAGTATTTCGAATGTCTAATACTTTGGCTACTATGCCCGAAGCCATAGAGTTGTAAATATTATGCTTGCCCTGAAGGGCTAACTCTGAAATAGACATGGTTAGTTCGTCGTTTAGGTGTATATTTATGTGTATGTTATTGCTTTCCAGGTATGCCCCGCTCTCAATCTTTTTACGAATGGAGAAGGGATACATTTTTGAACTTACGTTCGTTGTTTTTAAAACCTTTAAAGTTTCAGGGTCATCAGCGCAGTAAATGAAAACATCATCAGCTGTCTGATTTTGGGTAATGCGCATTTTCGATGCTGCATAATTACCCAGTTTATAATCGTACCTGTCTAAATGGTCAGGTGTAATGTTCAATAATACCGCTATATCGGCTTTAAACTCATGCATGTCATCCAGCATAAAGCTCGAAAGCTCCAAGACATACCAGTCATAATCGGCAGTTGCCACCAAGGCCGCAAAGCTATGCCCAACATTTCCGCCAAGTCCTACATTAAAACCTGCTTTTCTCAGCGTGTGGTAGGTAAGCATGGTAGTGGTTGTTTTACCGTTCGAACCGGTAATACAAATGGTTTTTGCATTGGTATACCGTTTGGCAAACTCAATTTCCGAAACCACAGGAATCCCCTTTTTCTTAATCTCCTTAATGATCGGAGCGGTATCAGGTATTCCCGGACTTTTTATCACTTCCGCTGCATTCAATATCTTTTCAGCAGTATGCTGTTTCTCTTCAAAAGGGACACGTAATTCCTCTAAAATCTCTTTATACTGGGTGGCAATAGCACCAAAGTCCGACACAAAAACATCAAAACCCTGTTTCTGCGCCAGCATTGCCGCTCCAACCCCACTCTCTCCTGCACCAAGAATTACAATTCTATCGTTTTCCATTACCGCAGTTTTAAAGTGACTAAAGTGATGATGGCCAATAAGATTCCAATAATCCAAAACCGGGTTACGATTTTAGCTTCATGGTATCCTTTCTTTTGATAGTGATGGTGCAAGGGCGACATCAGGAAAACCCTTCTGCCCTCGCCAAACCGTTTTCTGGTATATTTAAAATAGCTTACCTGAATAATTACAGATAAATTCTCTATCAGAAAAACCCCACATAAAACCGGGATCAATAATTCTTTTCTAATCATGATAGCAAAAACGGCAATGATACCCCCAATGGCCAAACTTCCTGTATCACCCATAAATACCTGGGCAGGATAAGAATTGTACCATAAAAAGCCCACACAAGCACCCACAAAAGCGCCCGCAAAAATCATCAGCTCACCCGAATTGGGGATATACATGATGTTCAGGTAATCGGCAATGACGGTGTTACCCGACACGTAGGCCAACAGACCAAGTGTTAAGCCAATAATAGCCGATGTACCCGTGGCCAGCCCATCAATACCGTCGGTAATATTGGCACCATTGGATACCGCAATTACAATTACAATTACAAATAACAGAAAAACTACAAAAGCATATTTCTCATAGCCAGGGCCTAAAAACTTAAGCACCTTAGCATAATCCATTTCGTTATTTTTATAGAACGGAACATTGGTAAGGGTCGACTTAACATCCTGAGTATAATAAAAACTCTCTCCCTTTTGTCTCAAAACCATAGGTGCAGTAGTCTTGGCACCTATACCGGTTGTCGCTTTTGTATTTGTGGTCTCATCAACAGTTTGCCTTACCACAATATTCGGGTTAAAATACATTGTCCAGCCAACAATAAGTGCCAGCCCAAATTGTCCAACTACCTTAAAACGACCTGCTAATCCTTCTTTATTTTTTCTAAAAACTTTAATGTAATCATCAACAAAACCTATAACCCCCATCCATATAGTGGTTACAATCATCAGGATCACATAAATATTAGTAAGGTTGGCAAACAACAATGTAGGCACCAATATGCCCAGCAAGATGATAATACCCCCCATAGTAGGTGTACCTTGTTTTTGCATTTGCCCTTCCAGGCCAAGGTTCCTAACCGTTTCACCCACCTGCATTTTGTGCAGGTAATTAATCAATCTTCTACCGTAAACAGTAGTAATGATCAGTGAGATAATTACAGCCAACGAGGTACGGAAGGTGATGTATTGAAACAACCTCAATCCTGGAAATTCATAATTCTGATTCAGATACTCGAATAAATAATACAACATTAGCCCATCAAGTTAAATTGTTCCATCAATACCTCTTTATCATCAAAATGATGTCTAACACCATTTATTTCCTGATACTTCTCATGCCCTTTGCCTGCCAATAAAATAATATCACCAGGTTTGGCCAAATGACAGGCAGTTTTAATTGCCTCTTTCCTGTCCACTATGCTTAATGTTTTTCTTTTATTTGTTGGCGAAACACCTTTTTCCATATCCTCCACTATCGTTTGCGGGTTTTCCGTTCTCGGATTATCCGAAGTTAAAATCACCTTATCACTCCAATCACAGGCTACCTGTGCCATAATAGGTCGTTTAGTTTTGTCCCTATCGCCACCACAGCCAATTATCGTAATTACCTGTTCGGTGCCTTTTCTTATATCCTGTATGGTGCTCAATACATTTTGTACTGCATCAGGAGTATGTGCGTAATCTATTATCCCAATTATGTTCTGGGTAGAAGTGATGTATTCAAACCTGCCTTCAGCGCCTGTTAACCTGCTCAATACAGTCAGTACAGAAAGCTGATCCTGCTCCAACAACATTGCCGTGCCATATACCGCAAGCAAATTATATGCGTTAAAAGAACCCACCAGTTTAAAGAACACATCAGCCCCGTCAATATCAAGATGCAAACCGCTAAAGCTGTTCTCAATCACCTTTGCTTTAAAATCAGCAAGCTGTTTGAGCGCATAGGTTTTTTTCGATGCCTTAGTGTTCTGAAGCATCACCATTCCGTTTTTGTCATCAAGATTAGTCAATGCAAAAGCCGATTTTGGCAACACATCAAAAAATGCTTTTTTAGCTTTAATGTAATTATCAAAGGTTAAGTGAAAATCTAAATGGTCGTGGGTAATGTTAGAAAACACTCCTCCCGAAAAGCTTAAGCCCTCAATTCTATGTTGCACCACCGCATGCGAGCTTACTTCCATAAAGCAATAGCTGCAATCGGCCGCTACCATATCCTGTAATAAGCTATTTAAAGCCAGCGGATTTGGTGTAGTATGCGTAGCAGGAATCACCTCGTCGTTAATATGGTTCTCCACTGTCGAGATCAAACCAACCTTATAACCAAGTTCTCTGAATAATTTAAATAACAATGTAGCAATGGTAGTTTTACCATTAGTACCGGTAATACCAATTAACTGCAGTTTAGAAGAAGGGTTGCCGTAAAAATTAGAAGCCATAATGCCCAGCGCAGCAGCACTGTTTTCGACCTCTACATAGGTTACCAGCTCATTTTTAACCTCAGGTATCGTTTCACAAACTATAACACTTGCACCAGCTTCAATGGTAGCCTGAATAAAAGTATGCCCGTCAGACAAAGTACCTTTAACAGCAAAAAACACAACATCCTTAACAACCTGACGCGAATCAAACACCAAAGCGCTAACCTCCCTGTTGGTTGATCCAACCAGGTTTGTTATTGCTACTCCATATAAAACTTCCTGCAACTGCATCCTATTGTAATTCAAGTTGAACTAATAATCCTCTTCCTATTCTATTTCCGGCAGGAATAGACTGCGCTATAACCTTACCACCACCTTTTACCCTGGTTTTTAAACCTGCATTACCCAACAGGTATAAAGCATCTTTTAAACCCATCCCCTTTACATCAGGCATCACCCCTTTTACGGCAGCATGCTCTTCGTAAGGAACGCCGTTATTGGTATCAATACCACTTACAGACCTATCTGCATAAAGCGCTTTAATACCCAGGGCTTTGTAAATCTTTTTAACCGCTTTACTCTCGCCCACCTTCGCTTCGGGAGCCTTGGTATTACCTACCAGGTGATTTGGAATATCGTTGTACATTTCCATATCGCTGGCATAAATGCGATCAGCAATCTCTTTAAATACCGGCCCGGCAACTGCCGCACCATAGTATCCATTTTTAGGGCCGTTAATGGCCACCATAATGGAGTATTTAGGTTTATCAGCAGGGAAATAACCGCAAAAAGAAGCCTGATAGCTTTTCTTAGCTTTATAACCTTTATTACCATCAGCTACCTGAGCGGTACCTGTTTTACCGGCTACCCTGTACAATGGCGATCCCATTTGCTTACCGGTACCTTTAGTAACTACCGATTCGAGCATTGCCTGTAATTTTTTAACCGTTTTCTCAGAGCAAACCCGTTCCGAGATCACCCTTGCTCTGAACTGCTCAATCGGATTTCCCAGTCTGCGGATTTCCTTAACAAAAATTGGCGCTATATACTTACCATCATTAGCAATGGCATTATAAAAAGTTAGCATTTGCAAAGGCGTAATCTGCATTTCATAGCCATAAGCCATTTGAGGCAGGGTCATGTTTTTATTCCAGCTTTTAAACGAAGGATTTTTTATCACGGGTTTAGTTTCTCCCGGTATCTGCAATCCAAGTCTTTCATTCATATGAATATCATACAGGTGATCTGTAAATTGCGATGGATTATCCTGATAAGCCGCATTCACCAATTTAGCCACAGCTGTATTTGCCGATTGCTCAAAGGCCTTCATTACCGTAACCGTTCCAATACCACCATGCGAATCCTTAATGGTATGTCCCGGAATCCTGTAATACCCATCTCCTGTCGCTACCATGGTATTGGTATCTACTTTATTATCTTCCAGCAGCGCCATGTACGAAGCCAGTTTAAAGGTCGATCCAGGATCCTGACTGCCACCAATGGCATAGTTAAACTTCTCTTCGTAAACCCCTTCTTTAACCCTTGTGTAATTGGCAACCGCCCTTACCTCGCCAGTAGTAACCTCCATTAATATCACCGTTCCGTGATCAGCATCGCTTATTTTCAACTGTTTTTCCAACGCGCTTTGCGCCAGATCCTGCATGTTAATGTCAATGGTCGAAATAATATCGGCACCCTCTTTAGGTGCTACCTCAGCTTCATCATTAACAGGCATCCAAACCCCACCTGATATTCTCTGAACCAGTCTTTTTCCGCTTTCACCATTAATATACTCACCATAAGCACCTTCTAAACCAACCCCATTGCTTACATTTTCATTTTTATAACCAATAGTTCTTGCGGCCAGGTATTTAAACGGCTTAATTCTTTTATTTTGCTGAACAGCAATTAAACCACCAGTATACTTCCCTACATTATATAAAGGAAATGTTCTTATGGTTTTCAATTCCTGGTATCCAACTTTACGCTTAATCAATAAATAACGAGCACTATCACGTCTGGCAGAGCGTAAATACCTCGAGTACTCTTTAGGCGTTTTATCTTTAAAGAATTGCGATAACCTTAAAGCCAGCGAATCCACCTTACCATCAAACACCTCACTATCAGCAATACCACCGGCATACATATCCATACGGAGCTCATACTCAGGAATAGAAGTTGCAAGCAAACTTCCATCGTTTGAGTAGATATTTCCACGCGCGGCTTCTACATTGATATACTTTGTAGAGAGACTATCGGCCATGGCACGCCATTTATGTCCCTCCACAAACTGTACATCGCATAGTCTGATCAGTACTGCCACGGCAAACAGTACAATCAGTCCGAAAGACAGATAAACACGTAATAATATGTTAGCTCTAATATTCATTACTGCTTATTACAATTTTTTTAGGCGGCTCTGTTAATTCCTTAATTCCAAGCGTATCCACCTTTTTAGCAACCTCTGTTAGTTTACTTTTGAACATCAAATCAGCTTTAAGCGATTTGTATTCCCAGCTCATTTCTTTTACCTCTTTACTTAACTGATCAATATTTCTGATGTTTTTGATGGCCATATGGCTATTCGCGATATACAGCATTCCTAAAACCGACAGAAATATCAAAAACGGCAACATCTCTGTTGCAGCTTCCTTACTCACTACACCCTCAGTAAATAACTTTTTAAAGAACTGATTTTCAGATACAGGCTCTTTCTTCTTAATCCTGATATCCAATTCCTCTTCTTCTTCAGGCTCTTCGTCTATATGTTCCCTAAACCTGTTATTCATAACTTCTCTCCAATCCTTAATTTCGCACTCCTGGACCTGCTATTGCGTTCCAGCTCAGCTTCATCAGCCATCACAGCTTTCCTTGTTATTACTTTAAAAGGCTTTTGTTCGTTACCAAAAAAGTCTTTATCAACCTCGCCTTTAAACTTTCCTTTGGCCAGGTAATTTTTTACCGGCCTGTCTTCCAAAGAATGGTAAGACATCACCACCAGACGTCCACCACTCTTTAGCACATCAGCAGTCTGTGCCAGAAAATTCTCCAGCACTTCTATCTCGGCATTCACCTCGATGCGCAGGGCCTGAAAAACCTGCGCCATATATTTATTTTCTTTTCCCTTTGGAATGTGTGCCGCAACTGCCTTTTTAAAATCAGCCAGTGTTTCTATGGGGCGTTCTATTCGACCGGTCACTACAGCCTTAGCCAGCGACTTTGCATTTTTCACCTCACCATAAATACCAAATATCCTGTGCAGCTTTTCTTCAGTATAAGTATTCAACACCTCCGCAGCAGTCAGTTTACCCTGTTTGTCCATCCGCATATCTAATGTAGATTCAAACCTGGTCGAGAAGCCTCTATCCGGTTCATTAAACTGATGAGAAGAAACACCAAGATCAGCCAGAATGCCATCAACAGCTTTAAAGCCTAATAAGCGAAGGTTATTTTTAAGGAATGCGAAATTCTGATCAACAAAATGAAAGCGCGGATCATCAATCTTATTTCTTTGTGCATCCGGATCCTGATCAAAAGCGATCAACACGCCATCTTTACCGAGATGTTTAAGGATTTCTCTCGAATGTCCGCCACCGCCAAATGTCACATCAACATACACGCCATCTGGTTTAATATTTAAACCATCGATGCACTCTTTCAACAAAACCGGAACATGGTAATTATTCTCCATTTTCCCTCCTGTTCTTATCCCCCATTACTTCGGCAGCAAGCAGCGCAAAGTCGGCAGGATCTTTATCAAATAATGCTTCGTATGATTTTTTAGACCAAACCTCAATCTTATCAAACTGACAAGCCAGTACCAGTTCAGTATTAATTTCAATACCTACCGATTCCATTAAAGAGTTAGGCAAATTAACCCTGCCGGTTGCGTCCAGCGTCAATTCTGTAGCACCGCGGGTAAATAATCTTATAAATTCTCTGTTTTTTTGTTCGTACGGATTCAGCTTACTCAAGTCCTCCACTATCTTTTCCCATACTTTTTTAGGATAGATTACCAGATGTTTTTCAAAACCCCGGTTAACCACAAGTCCCTCTTGCTCAACATTAGGCAATTGTTTTTTCAGGCTCGAAGGGACCATCAAGCGGCCTTTCGCGTCTAATTTACAATCAAATTCTCCTAATAACTGAACCATTATAATATGTGCACTTTTTATGTAGTGTAAAAATAGGTACTTCTACCACTTTTTACCACATTCTACCACAAAAAGTTTTCCACATATTATTTCTCTACCACTTTCCCCCATATTTAGCATAAAAAGGCCATAAATCATGGTGGGAGGAAGTGGTAAACAAAACAGGCGTTTCGCAAAAACGAAACGCCTGTCCTTAAAATTAGTCAGGTATACTAGTCATTTATAGCCTTAACACCTGGTAATTCTTTACCTTCCATATATTCAAGCAATGCTCCACCACCGGTCGATACATAACTTACTTCATCTTCTAAATTAAACTTCGCAATTGCAGCAGCCGAATCACCACCGCCAATTAAAGAGAAAGCGCCGTTTTCTTTGGTAGCTGCAACAACTGCATCAGCAATTGCGCGTGTACCTACCTCAAAATTAGCCATTTCAAAAACACCCATCGGGCCATTCCACAATAATGTTTTAGAGTCTTTAATGATGTTCGAGAACAATTCAGCCGTTTTCGGGCCAATATCTAATCCCATCCAGTCAGCAGGAATTTGTCCAGAATCAACTGTACCTTTTTCGGCATCATTGTCAAACTTATCAGCAATAACAGTATCTACAGGTAAAACAAGGTTTACACCTCTGGCCTTAGCTTTATCTAACAACTCAAGGCAAAGCGCCATTCTATCTGCTTCCAACAATGAGGTACCAATTTCACCACCTTGTGCTTTAGCAAAAGTATAAGCCATACCACCACCTATAATCAGGTTGTCTACTTTTTCAAGCAAACTTTCAATTAATAAGATCTTGTCTGAAACCTTAGCACCACCCATAATAGCGGTAAAAGGTCTAACAGCACCATGATTTACTTTTTCAGCATTTTTCAATTCTTCAGCCATTAAATAACCGAAATATTTTGCGTTAGGAAAAAACTCAGCAACAATAGCAGTTGATGCATGTGCACGGTGCGCAGTACCAAAAGCGTCGTTTACATATACATTTCCAAGTTTCGATAACTTTTCAGCAAAGGCTTTATCACCTTTTTCTTCTTCTTTATAAAAACGCAGGTTCTCTAATAAAAGAACTTGTCCCGGAACTAGGTTTTTAGCCTTTTCTACGGCTTCAGCACCAATACAATCATTAGCAAACTTCACCTCAAGATCCAGCATTCTCGAAAGGTCACCTAAAATGTGTTTCAAAGAATTTTTATCATCCGGACCATCTTTTGGTCTGCCAAGGTGAGACATTAGAATAACACTACCGCCATCATTTAAAATTTTATTGATTGTAGGTAGCGCTGCACGCATTCTTTTATCATCAGTAATATTAAAATCTTTATCCAAAGGGACGTTAAAGTCAACTCTGACTAAAGCTTTCTTATCTGCAAAGTTGCATTGATCTATTGTTCTCATTTTTTAAAATTATTGTTTTGTAATGGTTGGTTCTAAATTTAAGCTGTCAAATATGCCGAACTGGCGACGCGCCAAATATAAGAAGCATTACCCATTATTCTTTATAATTTTTTGCACCACATCTACCAAACGCGCAGAGTAGCCTGATTCATTATCATACCAGCCCACCACCTTTACCAGGTCGCCCACTATAGAAGTAAGCTGACTATCAAAGATGCATGAATGCGGATTGTCTAAAATATCAACGGAAACAATCGGGTCTTCTGTATATTCCAGTATTTCGCTCATCTCATTTTCCGAAGCCTTTCTAAAAGCAGCATTAATCTCTTCTATGGTAGTTTCCTTTTTAAGGATACAGGTAAAATCGGTTAAAGAACCATTTAATACCGGTACCCTGATGCCGGCACCACCCAGCTTACCATCCAGATGGGGAAATATATGAGTAATCGCTTTTGCTGCCCCTGTACTGGTAGGTATTATAGATGCCGATGCAGCTCTTGCCCTGCGTAAATCTTTATGTGGTGCATCGTGCAAGTTCTGGTCGCCTGTCATAGAATGAACAGTGGTGATGTAACCATCCAGAATACCCCAGTTGTCGTCCAGTATCTTAACCATTGGCGCCACGTTGTTTGTGGTACACGAAGCGTTCGAAAGCACTTCCGATTTCAAGTCTACCTCCGCATCATTTACACCAAGCACTACCATTTGCACACCCTTGTCACCACATGGAGCCGATATCAGTACCTGTTTAGCTCCTGCTTTCAAATGAAGATCAGCACCTGCCTTGCTGGCAAACTTTCCTGTCGACTCCAATACAAGGTCAATACCCAGATCAACCCATGGCAGTTTTTCAGGATTAGGCTCAGCATAAACAAGAATCTTCTTTCCATTAATGATCAAGCTGTCATTTTCAAATTTTACAGTACCCTTAAAACCTCTGTGTACGGTATCATATTTAAAAAGGTGGGCTAAAGTAGCCGGATCTCCCAGATCATTGATGGCAACAACGTTGATGTTTTTTTCGATAGCAGTACGCAGAAAGATGCGTCCGATCCTACCAAAACCATTAATTGCGATATTCATTTTACTCGTTTTGTTCTGGGGGCAAAAGTACCTATATTCTTATTAGCAGTGGTATAATTTCCGAAGGGATTATTAAAAATTACTTCTACGTTGTACCAGCACGCTACTTTACGCATTATTGCTCCCATTTCTTCGGTATTAAAAACTGAACTCGCCATTTTTCCAGAGTATAGTACTATGGGCGTCTACTTTTTTGACGTTAATGGCGTTACCAATTAGTGTCGCTTGGCTTCCAGGCTTGAGAATTACGTCCTCTCGAATTTTTCCGTCCTCTCGAACTGCAGGGAGAGAGGACAGGCTGCTTTAAAAATGTTTTTATTGCCTCTGTTACATTATCGTTTCAGATAATGAAGCGATACGCATCCCGAGTCAAGCACTCTCGAGTCCGCTAGTTTTAAACGCTGCTGCAGATCAAAACCGGTATCATCGAACAATCTCCTTCCTTCACCAACAATAGTAGGATGAACCAGGAAATAAAACTCATCAACCAAACCAAGTGCTATCAATTCCGAAGGCAAACTTACACCCCCAATTGAAATATTTTTGCCTGACTCCTGTTTCAGTTTTAGAACTTCGTCTCCCAGATTTGAACGAATAAGCTTCGTATTTCCTTCAACCTTATCTAATGTTCGGGAAAAAACAACCTTATCAATGGCATCAAATGTTTGTGCAAATTCATTCACTACTTTCGTTTCCGACTGTTTCTTTGCCACATCAGGCCAATAAGGAACCATCAGCTCATAGGTCTTGCGCCCATAAATAATGAGGTCAACGTCCCGCATGAGGTCCGTAAAATACTCATGGGTTTCTCCTCCGCCACCGAATTTGGTATGATCGCAACAACCATCCGCGCTCAGATTAATACCATAGATTACCTTTCTCATAAATTAAAGATAACAAGAATCCACCACTCTCTTCAAGGGCAAGCCGGACAAAATAAAGGGGCATTTACGCCAAAAGTACCACCCTTACCCTTTCTCACATTTCACGCATACTTTCAATATCTATTATTACATTTATATCTACTAACTTCAAAATTATGGCATCACGTATATCAGGCATTGGCGGTATTTTCTTCCGCTCTAAAAACCAGGAAGCACTTGCAGATTGGTATGAAAAACACTTTGGCATCAACTCCATGAAAACCGGGTACATCTGGGATCAGGAAGCAGGCCCTACCGTGTTTTCTCCTTTTGCCCAAAACACAGATTATTTCGGCAACGATCAGCAACAGTTCATGCTCAACTTCCGCGTAAACAATCTGGATGAGTTGCTTGCGTTACTTAGAGAAGAAGGTGTCAAAATCGATGAGAAAACCCAGAACGAAAGCTATGGCAAATTCGCCTGGGTTTATGATCCTGAAGGCAACAAAATCGAATTGTGGGAGCCATTAAATCCAGAAGACTAACTTCTGCTTACCGCTAAAGTCCCTCCTGCTTTTACCCAAACCGCTGCTTTAACAACTACCTCTCCTTTGTCGTTCAAAAACTTAGGCTGCCATAGTATTTTCTTTTTTCCAGCATTTGTCAACACAGATTTTTTATTCCCTTCATGCCTTACCGTGATCAGGGTTTTTAATACCGGAACATCCTTCAGTTCCGAAGTCACATCGCTTTTTCCGCGGTATAGCGTAGTTAATTGACTGGAACACGCATCAGCCTCTAACCCCATTAATCCTTCTACAAAACCTTTAATCACACCATAAGATACCTCTGGATACTCCCTTCTTTTCGTTTCAGGATTGGTCAAATGCAGCATGTAATTGTAAGCTTTATCCGCTTGCCCATTCTGATACATGATCAATGGAAAGTATGACAGGTTTTCTACATTCCAATCTCTCGACAATAAGTGCTGTATCGTCTTTTCTTTTCTGTCGCCTTCTTTCAATGCATCAAACCACAGCAAAAAGGTTGCTCCCTCTTCCATCCCAAACTTATGATCGGTCGAGTAATAAGTATTATAAAGTGAAGCAGATTCGTTCCACCACAGATCATCAATACTTTTCTGATAAGCTGCAGCTTTTTCCCTGTACAATTTGGCCTCCTCCCTTTTACCTTTCACATCAAGTATAGAAGCATAAGACATCAGTCCTCGGTATATCGCCCCTACCAGATCCACTCCCATTTTAATGTTAGGCACACCTTCAGAATAAGAAGGTAAACCACGACAACGATGAAAAGAATCTTCATTGTTAAAAGGTACCGGTGCATTTGGATGGGTCGGTCTGCTCAACAATGAATCAGCCTGCAACACCCACCTATCTATAAATGAGGTAACAGATTTTTTATGAAAATTTTCAAAAGCTGCTCCTTTAATGTATTCTTCATCACCCGTCCACAAATACAATTTCCAGTTGGTTGTCAATACATCAAAGTTGGCATTCAGGTTATACCAGAACTCTTTATCATTGCGGTAATCCTCTACTGCTGGTTTTCCCAAATGATTAATTTCCCAGTAAGAACACCAGTCTTTAGCATCAGATATATTGTTCACAAATAGCCTGAGCATATTTTTGTTCTCCTTATTTAACCCCAGAATCTCTCCGCCAATGCTCTGGTGGGATACATCACGCATGCAAAATGCTGCCCTGGGTGGCAATGCCGATTCGTACCATGGGCCAACCGGATCGCCCGGTTTTCCTTTGTAGCTTAAAGCCATTTCTTTAGCCCTGGCAAATGCAGTTTGCAAGGCAGCATCTGATGATTTAAAAGTTACTCCGCCATTCTGGGCATATGCACCGCAGCAAAGGCAAAGCAATAAGTATAGAAAAAGGTTTCTTTTCATGTGTTTAATATAAGTTTATTTCTACTGCCTTTCGTCCGTCCCAGTTAATTTCCTGGTTTTTACTACCGGCCTGTTCTATAATAATTTTTAGTTTCTGACCAGCTCTTACAACCGTAATATTAAAGTCTTTGTTAAAAGCCTTTATGTGATTTAGCGACATCTCTTTCCAACCTGTAGGAAGATAAGGCTGCAGCAAAAACGACCTAAAGCTTTTTGGCTGCATCCCAAACAACCCTTCTGTTATCGCCCTGCAATACAAACCACTCTCTGCTGCTAAATGGCGTTGGTCTCCCTCTGGCCAGGCCTCTACGGCATAAGGCACATGCTCACCAAGCAAACGCTCGGAGGTATAGTATTTCAGGTATTTAAGTGTAGTATCGGTAATACCTGCATTAAACAATCCGCGAACGGCATATAAAAGCGAGCGGTCCCAAAAAGTCTTCGATCCTGACTCAGTCAGCATCCCATCTTTTGTCCACAAATGGTTTGATAAAAGCGCCTTTGCAGTTTCGGCTTTCCTATCATATATCCCCATTACCAGTGGCATACCTATCCATGATCTTAACTTATCATTTCCATCGAAATAGCGATAGGTGTTATATCCCTGTACTTTTGCGCCAAAATACTTTTCAATTGCAGTTCTCAATTCTGCAGCTTCCTTAGCTAATTTTTCTGATACCGTTTTATCGCCCAACGTAGCGGCAAGATCCGAAGCGCTGGTCAACGCCCCGTAAGCAAGAGTATTGGTTGACAAGTTTATTTTTCCTGCCGGAAACCTGCCCTCCAACTCATCAGAGTCTGACGCAATTACCCCGTCAGCACTTTTCTTCCTTCTCGAAAATTCAAGGCACCATTCTATTAGCGGCCACAATTTCCGGGCTTCAGCAGTATCCGCATAAGCTAGCGCAAATCTTGATGCACCATAGGCAATCATAGCCATATCTCCGCGGTCGCCCGCCCCATTCCACATTCCTGCTCCCTCTGCTATAATGGAACTCGGAATTGGTTTGTATGCATCGTTCATGTATTTCGCAAACATCCGAAAGCTGTTCATACCACTTTCGTTTCCCGCAGCATTACCTAAAAAAGGAAAAAGCGGGTTCATGTATTCGGCCTGGTCATTTGCCCAGATTCCTGCGTAATAAGATCCTCCACCCGGACTGTGCATCAGCCCCCCCTTAGTATCAAAGATACTTTCCGAAGCCCTGATCTTTGCAAACGAGAACATCTGGTTCAGAGTATCATCAGGAGTTTTCAAAACCAGTTCCTTTGTTATCTCAGCTATGAAGTTTTTACGTTTTACCAATTCGTATTCAGAAGAGAATTCATAGGCCTGGTCGGTGGTTTTTCTGGCTGAATATACAATGGCGTACGCCTGCTCTTCGCCCGGGTTTAAGGTAAACTTACCTGATCCGTAGATTTTAGTATTTAACAGATAAGTTCCATAAACTCCTTCATTTTTCTTTGTACTATCTGTTCTATCTAATTCTGGAATCGTAATCTCAACAGGTTTTGTTCCCTTGTTCTTAAAGGTAAGTTGCTCAATAAATGCAGGCTTATCAACCGATGGGAAAAGTCCGTGCGATATATTTACCGTTCCAATTGCCGATTTGACTTTTATAGAGCCATTAAATGAAATGACATCAGGCTGTTCTTCTATGGCTTTCCCATTTATGGATGCTGGCGGTATAACCTGATCAAAATCCCTGATCAGGCTTCCTCGTGTATCATTAGGAATAATGCGGAGCATAGGAAACACCAATTTCCTTTTTAATATGAAATTACCTTTATCATTTACACCATAAGTAATTATTGCCGAGATCTGTTTCCCGCTCATTTCAATCTGATCGGTATGGGCAGCACCTTTTTTCACGGCCCATTCTATACCGCCGTTTTTCACCAAATGCCATCGGAGGTTCTGGCCGTTTACATCAGTAACGCTATACAGCAGAAACAGGAAAAATAATAAACTTTTTATAGGGAAATATTTCATATTAAAATTGGTTTTTTTGGCATTAAAAATGGTGTTTGCACATTCGTTTATGTTATCGTCATCCTGCTAACTCAATCATCATCCTGAATTTATTTCAGAATGATGAAGATGCATCAAATCTAATTGTAATTCGGGTTCTGCACTATTGCCGGATTTTTCTGTATCTCCGTTCTCGGTATCGGGTAATAGTAAAAACTCGGCACCCACGTACGTTCCTGAACCGTCATCACCTCATAGGTAAACGTACCGTTGCTCTGCTTTCTGATAATTACACCCTTCGCATCTTCCGAACCTATCTCTGCAATTCCCCACCTTCTAATGTCAAAATAACGATGTCCTTCAAAACACAATTCAATCCTGCGCTCATGTCTTATTTTCTCCATCAATGCTGTTCCTGCACCACTAACCACTGGCAAACCTGCCTTTTCTGTTCTTATTTTGTTCAGATAAGTCAGTGCCTCTCCATCCTCGCCCAACGCCGAGCAAGCCTCTGCATAGTTTAGGTAAATTTCCGACAATCTGAAAACTGCCCATTGTGTAGCATCATAATCCTGAACATTCCAATCATGGGTTTCGTCAACCATTTTCCTTACGCAATACCTTGTTTTAGAAGCATTCCATGGCGAATAAGGACTTTGCGGAGAATCATCACCTCCTTCAAAAAAACCTGTAAGCCTTCCTTTGAATTGCTGGTTATTGGCCAAAATAGTTGCATAAAACCGGGGCTCTCTGTTCAAATATGGATTTTTTGCCTGCTCCGGATTACTCCAGCTAAACTTTGTACCATCAGCCATCTCAAAATCATCCACCATTTGTTGCACCACATTATATGCGCTGTAACCATTATAACCATTCGGACTTAAATCTCTGCTTACGGTATTATATCTGTCCGCTTTTACCAAACCACTATATACCCTCCCAAAAATAATCTCCGGATTAAAGAAATCAAGAAAGGTTTTATTGTAGGTACCATTGGCCGCATTGCCATACAGAGCATATTTAACACCTGTATAATCAATCACTGCTTTTGCAGCCAGTTTAGCATCTTCCCACAGTTTCCTGTCATTGCTTTTATTAAAATACGGACTTGCAGCGTATAATAACAGTCTCGATTTTAAGGCCAGTGCCGCTCCTGCTGTTGCGCGCCCTTTATCAGGATCGTTAGGATAAACCGCCGGCAAGGTTTTTAAAGCTTCAGCAATATCTGCTAATATAAAATCTTTGGTCTCCAGCCAGGTGGCTCTTTTTTCATTAAAATTCCTATCGTTCACATCGTAAACCTTTACAATAAGTGGTACGCCTCCAAATCTTTTCAGCAGTTCAAAATAAGCCAGTGCCCTTAAAAAGTGTACCTCTCCCTTCATGGTATTTACCGCTTCATCTGCTCCCGTTACCTTTTCAATATTTGTGAAAAAGATATTGCTCGAACGGATAGAGGCATACATTTTATTCCAATGGTTCAGGGAACCAGAAGTCTGGTTATCAGGTGTGGCTTCTCCGCGTACATACAGGTTTTCATTTGTCCAATTAAAGTTCCCGTAAAGCTCATCGGTTTGTGCTGCCCAGCCAAAACCTCCGTCTTGGTAAGCAAGTACTGTTTCGCTGTAAATATTGTTCACAAAAACCTGGGTCAGTTTCGGATCCGACCATACATCCTTTTCAGAGTAAGAGTCAAGAGGTTGCAGGTCTAAAGCCTTTTTGCATCCTCCAAATATCAACGCAGTGCAAACAAGTAAAGCAGCGCTGTTGATTTTAAAATTATTTATATTCAGTTTCATGATATACTTTATAAGTTTTTAAAATGTGATGTTTGCGCCAATATTGATTAAACGCTGTTGTGGATAGTATTGCCCTGAATTGGTTGGCACTTCCGGATCAAATGACGGCCCGAACTTGTCAATAGAAAACAGGTTTGTTCCGCTGATATAAATCCTTGCGCTCTGCATTTTTAATCTTTCGGACACCGATTTTGGCAAAGTATATCCTACCTCTACATTTTTAAGCCTTACAAACGATGCATCTCTTAACCAAAAATCAGATTCAAATGTATTTACCCCAAAAGTTCTTCCGGTTGGGCCGCTAAAGTTTCTCGGATACTTGGTATCACCCGGTTTTTGCCATCTCTCATCAAAAAATTCGGTTACCATATTTAAGCCTGCAGGCGCCAGGTATGATTTAGCCCTGGCCTGCCCCTGGAAGAAAACGGAAGCATCTATGTTTTTCCATGATCCGCCTAAGGCCAAACCAAACATGATTTCCGGCGTGCGTACCAACGGCATTCTCACTTTATCAAGGTCGTTTATAGCACCATCGTTGTTTACATCCTTATACCTGATGTCGCCTATGCCTGTTCCTGCCGGATGTGGACTATTATCAATTTCCTGTTGATTCTGATAGATGCCATCTGATTGATACAGGAACCAGGAATCAATAGGGATACCGGTTTTACGCTGGTACTCGGGGATATTCGCCGCCTCGTCCATAAAGATCACCTTGTTCCTTGCAAATGTGATGTTACCCCTGATGTTATAGGCAAAGGAATTGCCGATAGTGTTATTGTGCGTAGCTTCAAGCTCAATACCACGGCTCAATACTTTTCCTAAGTTTTCATTTGGCAGGGTCAGCCCGGTATATCCCGGAACTGATTCACTTCTGGTGATCAGGATATTGGAACGCATAGACCTGAACACATCTACATTAACCCCCAGTTTACCATTAAAGAATTGTGATTCTAAACCGATATCGCTAGTGGTAGCAAGCTCCCAGGTGATGTTAGGATTGGGCGTTGGCCCAAGTACCAATGAAGAAACCTGTGAAGCTCCCGATCCTAGTGAGTAACCATAACCAGTACCCAGCAAATAGGTCTGCAGGTAATTGAAATCACTCACCCTATCATTACCGGTTCTACCCCAAGATGCTCTTAATTTTAACTCATTGATCACTTCCGATTTAAAGAAGTCTTCCTGCGAAATACGCCATCCTGCAGAAACTCCTGGAAAAAATCCATAGCGTTTTCCTTCAGGAAAGTTTTGTGAACCGTCGTAGCGCATAGTATAATCAATCAGGTATTTACTCTTATAATTGTAAGATAAACGACTGATGTAATTGATACGGGCAGCTTCTGCAGCATCAGAAAAGTTTTGCTGACCAATAAGGCTTCCTGCTGACAACTGATCCAGACTGTTACTCAAGAAATTTGACCTTGAAGCATTAATGATATCGGTATTCCCCTTAAAGCTCTCAAAGGCCACGAAGGCATCAAAGCTATGATCACTGATGGTTTTTGAATATCCCAGTTTTAAATTGAGCAACCTCTCGCCAATGTTGCCTCTTTGTTCAATAAGCGATGGTGCTATTGATGAGGTTACCTTTACATAGTCTTTTGTAGCGGGATCATACCTATATGCCGGTGGCGGCGTTTTGGTAAAGGATTTTGTTTTAGATAGGGTTTTGTCATAAGCGTAATAACCATCTACAAATAGTCCTTGTGTAATTTTGTCCAGTTTCCAGCTAAATGATGCTTTTGTTTGCAGATAATCGGTAGTAAACCGCTGGTATCCTGCTTCGCCAGAGGTAACATACATCATGCTGTTATCGGGGCCGCCACCAATACCTACACCAACAAGTCCGTTGCTATAAACAGGGGTTAAGTATGGATAGGCTAACCATAATTCTCTAAAAATACTTCCAGCATCATAACCATTTTTTGCAGCATTGCGAAATTCATTACGGTACGATACATCAACTCCGATTTTAAAGTTATCGGTCACATTCACATCCACGTTTGCCCTTGCCTGATCTTGCTTATAATAAGCTGCATCCTGCTTGTAAATTCCGTCTTGTTTCTGGTGCTGGCCCGAAAAAAAATAACTTACCTTATCTGTTCCTCCACTTAGTGACATGATGTGATTTTGTTGTAATGCACGTGTTTTCATCACTGCATCCCACCAATTGGTATTTGGAAAAGCTAAGGGATCTGACCCATTACGGAATTTTTCAATAGCTTCTGTTGTCCATGTAAGTTGTTGCCCCACTAAGGCATCGTATTCGTTTGTTGCCTGCGCATATTGATATGAGCTCAGCATCTGAGGAACGCGTGTTGGCTGGGTGCTGGCCCAGTTGGTTCCAAGTGTAAGTACAGGCTTGCCCGACTTGCCTCTTTTTGTTGTAATCAGAATAACACCATTAGCTGCTCTTGCACCATAAATAGCAGCACTTGCATCTTTTATTATACTAAATGATTCTATATCCGCCGGATTTAACCTGGCGAAACCGCCTGCCCTGTCCGGAATTCCATCAATAACTATCAAAGCACCTGAATTACCAAGCGTACCCTTTCCACGAACAAATATATCTGCATTGTCGTTACCCGGTTCGCCGCTTCGGGCATTTACAATTAGCCCGGGAACCTGACCTGCGATAGAGTTGGTTAAATTGCTTGATGGTGATTTGCCCAGTTCCGCACCACTAACTGTTGACACAGCTCCTGTCAGGTTTGCACGTTTTTTTGTACCATAACCTACAACAACGATCTCGTTCAGTCCGGAGCCTGCTGCTTCTGTTAGCTGCACTTCAATGTGCTTCCTGCCGTTCACAGCTATCTCCTGATCGGTAAAACCGATATAACTGAAAATCAACACCGCATTATCCGGGACACTCAGTTTAAATTTCCCTTCATCATCTGTTTTGGTGCCAAGCTGCGTGCCCTTTACACGTACCGTGGCATTGGGCAAGCCACTATTATTGTCTGTTACCCTTCCGGTGATCTGCTGCTGAGCAAATGCCTGGGCACAAAAAACAAAAAAGAGCAGTAATAGAATAAGCTTTTTCCAGAGAAAATCAGGATAGCCCAACTTTTCGATAGTAAGTTTCACGTTCATATTTGGTTATGTTTTGGTTAGGAATAGAACAGTTTTTCTTTCTAGTCTAGTCTATGCTGTTCTATTATTAAGTAAATATAAAGGAAGTTTTTTTATAATTGCAAATTTTACTTTCATAAGTGCCTTAATTTGTATTTAATGATTAACTAAAAATTATTACCTTGTGAAATAAAAACTAAAACAAACATTTTTTATACCTATAGACTAGT
>Ga0307412_10000056_pt1 | contig 145861 bp, 151 predicted proteins | sample DK1Cmetagenome_3_FD_203823 | JGI IMG/M metagenome (GOLD analysis project Ga0307412, IMG submission 203823) | Maize rhizosphere microbial communities from greenhouse at UC Davis, California, United States - DK15-C-1 | ecosystem: Host-associated > Plants > Roots > Rhizosphere > Soil | place...
TGCCGAAGGACAAGGAAATGGTCATGCCGGGCGACAACGTGTCGATCACGGTGAAGCTGATCAACCCGATCGCGATGGAAGAAGGTCTGCGCTTCGCTATCCGTGAAGGCGGCCGTACCGTCGGCGCGGGTGTCGTTGCCAAGATTCTCGAGTAAAATCGCGGATTGACGTTTTGGCAGTAAAGCTTTTGCAGTAAGTGGTGCCCGGAGCCGGGCGCCCGCTCCCGGCGGGCATCCGGCTCTACGCTCTTTTATCGTCTGGCGGTGCAATACCGCCTCGCTCTTTTCCAAGGAATTGTCATGCAGAACCAGAAAATCCGCATTCGCCTGAAGGCTTTCGACTATCGCCTGATCGATCAATCGGCTGCTGAGATCGTCGACACCGCGAAGCGGACTGGCGCAATCGTTCGTGGTCCGGTGCCGCTGCCGACCCGTATTCAACGCTTCGACATCCTGCGTTCGCCGCACGTCAACAAGACGTCGCGCGATCAGCTCGAAATCCGTACGCACCAACGCCTGATGGACATCGTCGATCCGACGGACAAGACCGTTGACGCACTGATGAAGCTGGACCTGCCGGCTGGCGTGGACGTCGAAATCAAGCTGCAATAAGGCCCTTGGGCCGCACCCGGCACGCCGGGTAACGCTAAGTCTTTGATTGCTTGCGGAAAACGAAAAGCCTCGCTATAATGCAAGGCTTTTCGCGCATTGGCGCAAAAAAGTCGGTGTGCTGCAGCGTGAATTCACGCCCGAAACGGCACCGGCATTTTGTAAATTAGCCCCGACCAATCGCAGTCGGGAATGGAGAAAACGATGAGCCTTGGACTCGTAGGTCGCAAGGTTGGCATGACCCGTATCTTCACGGCAGAAGGGGATTCGATTCCCGTTACCGTGCTGGACGTGTCCGACAACCGCGTGACGCAGATCAAGACTGTTGAAACCGACGGCTACACGGCCGTGCAGGTTGCATTCGGTACGCGCCGTGCATCGCGTGTGACGAAGCCGTTGGCCGGTCATCTCGCCAAAGCCGGTGTTCAAGCCGGTGAAATCCTCAAAGAATTCCAGATCGATGCCGCTAAGGCTGCCGAGTTGTCGAACGGCGCCGTGGTCGGTCCTGACCTGTTCGAAGTGGGCCAGAAGGTCGACGTGCAAGGCGTGTCGATCGGTAAGGGCTACGCCGGTACCATCAAGCGTTACAACTTCGCATCCGGCCGTGCATCGCACGGTAACTCACGCTCGCACAACGTGCCGGGTTCGATCGGTATGGCGCAGGATCCGGGTCGTGTTTTCCCGGGTAAGCGCATGACCGGTCACATGGGTGACGACACGGTAACGGTGCAAAACCTCGAAATCGCTCGTATCGACGCTGACCGCAACCTGTTGCTGGTCAAGGGCGCCGTTCCGGGTGCGAAGGGTGGCAAGGTATTCGTTACGCCGGCCGTGAAGACGCGTGCCGTGAAAGGAGCGAAATAATGGAACTTAAGCTCCTGAATGCCAATGGTCAGGAAGGTGCAGGCGTTAGCGCGTCGGACGTCGTGTTCGGCCGCGATTACAACGAAGCCCTGATTCACCAGGTCGTGGTGGCGTATCAAGCGAATGCCCGTAGCGGCAACCGCGCGCAGAAGGACCGTGAGCAAGTCAAGCACACGACCAAGAAGCCGTGGCGCCAGAAGGGTACGGGCCGCGCCCGTGCCGGTATGTCGTCGAGCCCGTTGTGGCGCGGCGGTGGCCGGATCTTCCCGAATTCGCCGGAAGAAAACTTTTCGCACAAGGTCAACAAGAAGATGCATCGCGCAGGTCTCTGCTCGATCTTCTCGCAGCTGGCCCGCGAAGGCCGTATCTCGGTGGTCGACGAGCTGACGCTCGAAGCGCCGAAGACCAAGCTGCTGGCCGAAAAATTCAAGGCGATGGGTCTCGACTCCGTGCTGGTGATTACCGACACGGTTGACGAAAACCTGTACCTCGCGTCGCGCAACCTCGCCCACGTGGCGGTTGTCGAGCCGCGTTACGCCGACCCGCTGTCGCTGATCTACTTCAAGAAGATCCTGATCACGAAGGCTGCGGTCGCCCAGATCGAGGAGTTGCTGTCATGAGCGAGATTCGCAAAAACGATCATCGTTTGATGCAGGTCCTGCTCGCGCCGGTGATCTCCGAAAAGGCGACGCTGGTGGCCGACAAGAACGAGCAAGTCGTGTTCGAAGTCGCGCCCGATGCCACGAAGCAGGAAGTGAAAGCTGCAGTCGAGCTGCTGTTCAAGGTGGAAGTCAATTCCGTCAACGTGCTGGTCTCGAAGGGCAAAGCCAAGCGCTTTGGCCGTTTCATGGGCAAGCGCAAAGACGTGAAGAAGGCGTACGTCTGCCTGAAGCCCGGCCAGGAAATCAACTTTGAAGCGGAGGCCAAGTAATCATGGCAATCGTTAAAGTTAAGCCGACTTCGCCGGGCCGCCGCGCGATGGTCAAGGTGGTCAACAAGGATCTGTACAAGGGCAAGCCGTTCGCACCGCTGCTCGACGCGCAATCCTCGACCGCCGGCCGTAACAACAATGGTCACATCACCACGCGTCATAAGGGTGGCGGCCATAAGCATCACTATCGTGTCGTCGACTTCCGTCGCACGAAGGATGGCATTCCGGCAAAGGTCGAACGTCTTGAGTACGATCCGAACCGTAGCGCGAACATCGCGCTGGTTCTGTACGCAGACGGCGAGCGCCGCTACATCATCGCTCCGAAGGGTGTCACCGTCGGCCAGCAACTGATGTCGGGTTCGGAAGCGCCGATCCGCGCAGGCAACACGCTGCCGATCCGTAACATTCCGGTCGGTACGACGATCCACTGCATCGAAATGCTGCCGGGCAAGGGCGCGCAAATGGCGCGTTCGGCTGGTACGTCGGCGATGCTGCTGGCTCGTGAAGGCATCTACGCACAGGTCCGCCTGCGCTCGGGTGAAATCCGCCGCGTTCACGTTGAATGCCGCGCGACGATTGGTGAAGTTGGCAACGAAGAGCATAGCCTCCGTCAAATCGGTAAGGCTGGCGCGAACCGCTGGCGCGGTATCCGCCCGACGGTGCGCGGCGTTGCAATGAACCCGGTCGATCACCCGCACGGTGGTGGTGAAGGCAAGACGGCTGCAGGTCGCGATCCGGTGAGCCCGTGGGGCACGCCTGCTAAGGGTTATCGCACCCGCAGCAACAAGCGCACGACGAGCATGATCGTCCAGCGCCGTCACAAGCGTTAAGGAGTAGGCAATGGCACGTTCTGTAAAAAAAGGTCCGTTCTGCGACGCCCATTTGCTGAAGAAAGTTGAGGCGGCAGCAGCTTCGCGGGATAAGAAGCCGATCAAAACCTGGTCGCGTCGCTCGACGATCCTCCCGGATTTCATCGGTCTGACGATCGCCGTTCACAACGGCCGTCAACACGTTCCGGTGTACATCTCGGAAAACATGGTCGGCCACAAGCTTGGCGAGTTCGCACTGACCCGTACGTTCAAGGGTCATGCAGCCGACAAGAAGGCTAAGAAATAAGGGGCTCATGATGGAAGTGAAAGCAATTCATCGCGGTGCCCGCATCTCGGCGCAGAAAACGCGCCTTGTGGCTGACCAGATCCGCGGTTTGCCGGTCGACAAGGCGCTGAACGTTCTGACGTTCTCGCCGAAGAAGGCTGCGGGAATCGTGAAAAAGGTCGTGCTGTCGGCGATCGCGAATGCGGAGCATAACGAAGGCGCCGATATCGATGAGCTCAAGATCACGAGCATCTACATCGACAAGGCTGCGTCGCTCAAGCGTTTCACCGCGCGCGCTAAAGGCCGCGGTAACCGCATCGAGAAGCAATCCTGTCACATCACTGTGACGGTCGGGAATTAAGGGGTCATACGATGGGACAGAAAATTCATCCGACTGGCTTCCGTTTGGCCGTCAGCCGCAATTGGGCGTCGCGTTGGTACGCGAACAACAACAATTTCGCGGCGATGTTGCAGGAAGACATCGGTGTTCGTGAATACCTGAAGAAGAAGCTGAAGAACGCGTCCGTCGGCCGTGTGGTGATCGAGCGTCCTGCAAAGAACGCACGCATCACGATTTTCAGCTCGCGTCCGGGTGTCGTGATCGGTAAGAAGGGTGAAGACATTGAACTGCTGAAGTCCGAGCTGCAAAAGCGCATGGGCGTTCCGGTTCACGTCAACATCGAAGAAATTCGCAAGCCGGAAACCGACGCGCAACTGATCGCGGATTCGATCACGCAACAGCTCGAGCGCCGGATTATGTTCCGCCGCGCGATGAAGCGTGCGATGCAAAACGCGATGCGTCTGGGTGCCCAAGGCATCAAGATCATGAGCGCTGGCCGTCTGAACGGTATCGAAATCGCTCGTACGGAATGGTATCGCGAAGGTCGCGTGCCGCTTCATACGCTGCGTGCTGATATCGACTACGCAACTTCGGAAGCGAAGACGACGTACGGCATCATCGGCGTGAAGGTGTGGGTCTACAAGGGCGACACGCTCGGCCGCAACGACGCACCGGTGGTTGAAGAAGTCGCCGAAGAAAAGCGTCCGCGCCGCAACGCACGTCCGGGTGGCGATCGCCGTCCGCGTCGCGATGGTGAAGGTGGTGGCCCGGCAGGTGCACGCCGTGGCGCTCCTCGTCGTGCTGGCGGTGCCGGCGGCGACGGGAAGACTGGAGAATAACGATGCTGCAACCGAAACGCAGAAAGTATCGCAAAGAGCAGAAGGGTCGTAACACCGGTGTCGCTACCCGCGGTAACGCGGTGTCGTTCGGTGAGTTCGGCCTGAAGGCTATCGGTCGTGGTCGTCTGACCGCGCGCCAGATTGAAGCGGCACGTCGTGCAATGACGCGTCACATCAAGCGTGGTGGCCGCATCTGGATCCGCATCTTCCCGGACAAGCCGATCTCGCACAAGCCGGCTGAAGTACGTATGGGTAACGGTAAAGGTAACCCTGAGTACTACGTCGCAGAGATTCAACCGGGCAAGATGCTGTACGAAATGGACGGCGTAACCGAAGAGCTGGCACGCGAAGCGTTCCGTCTGGCTGCAGCTAAGCTGCCGCTGAAGACGACGTTTATCGTGCGTCAGCTCGGCGCCTAAGGAGCAAATGATGAAGGCTTCCGAACTTCACCAGAAAGATCAGGCCGCGCTCAACAAGGAGCTGTCGGACCTGTTGAAGGCGCAATTCGGCCTGCGCATGCAACTCGCGACCCAGCAGCTCACGAACACGAGCCAGCTGAAGAAGGTTCGTCGCGACATCGCACGTGTGCGGACCGTCCTGACTGAGAAGGCGAACCAGAAATGAACGATAGCGTAAAAACCTCGCTCAAGCGGACGCTGGTCGGCAAGGTCGTCAGCAACAAGATGGACAAGACGGTCACCGTGCTGGTTGAGCACCGCGTGAAGCACCCGATCTACGGCAAGTACGTTGTGCGCTCGAAGAAGTACCACGCGCACGACGACGCGAACACGTACAACGAGGGTGACCTCGTTGAAATCCAGGAAACTCGTCCGATTTCGAAGACGAAGGCTTGGGTTGTGGCTCGCCTGGTCGAGGCTGCTCGCGTCATCTGACGCCGCATAGCTGTAGAAGTAGTTGAAATCGCAGTAGATTTCGCTTGCAAGACCGAGATTATTTGTTATAATCTCGGTCTTCCCTCTTTATGGGAGCCCCGTCGCGGGCGAAGTTGGTGGGGGAAGCGGTTCAGGCGCCAGTCTGTCCCGAAGGATTCACCGGATTGCGATGGCGGGTTTCGTTTGCCGTCGCTGCTGTTCTAACCCAAGCAGCCGATTGGCTGACGGGACCAAGACTGACCGGGTACGCCATGGTGGTGTGACCGGATTAAGTTGGGAAAGATAAACCATGATCCAGACCGAAACTCGGCTTGAAGTGGCCGACAACACGGGTGCGCGTGAAGTCATGTGCATCAAGGTGCTCGGCGGCTCGAAGCGTCGTTATGCCAGCATTGGCGACATCATCAAGGTGACCGTCAAAGAAGCAACGCCGCGCGGGCGCGTGAAGAAAGGCGAAATTTATAACGCCGTGGTGGTTCGCACCGCCAAGGGCGTGCGCCGTCAGGACGGCTCGCTGATCAAGTTCGACGGCAATGCTGCAGTGCTGTTGAATGCCAAGCTCGAACCTATTGGCACCCGTATTTTCGGGCCTGTCACGCGCGAGTTGCGTAGCGAACGATTCATGAAGATCGTTTCGTTGGCACCTGAAGTGCTGTAAGGAGTCGCGATGAACAAGATTCGCAAAGGTGACGAAGTTATCGTCATCACCGGCAAAGACAAAGGCAAGCGCGGCGTCGTGCTGTCCGTTGGCGAAGGCAAGGTCATTGTCGAGGGTATCAACCTCGTCAAGAAACACGTCAAGCCGAACCCGATGAAGGGTACGACGGGTGGTGTGGAAGCCAAGACGATGCCGCTGCAAATTTCGAACGTCGCATTGGTCGACGCGAATGGCAAGGCATCGCGTGTAGGCATCAAGGTCGAAGGGGACAAGAAAGTTCGTTTCCTTAAGACGACCGGTGCCGAGCTGAGCGCCTGACGCTGCGGAGTAAAAAAATGGCTCGTTTGCAAGAGTTTTACAAAGAAAAGGTTGTACCCGGCCTCATCGAGAAGTTCGGTTACAAGTCCGTGATGGAAGTGCCGCGCATCACCAAGATCACCCTGAACATGGGCCTTGGCGAAGCGGTTGCTGACAAGAAGATCATCGAAAACGCCGTTGGCGACCTGACGAAGATTGCAGGCCAGAAGCCTGTGATCACGAAGGCACGCAAGGCAATCGCTGGCTTCAAGATCCGTCAGGGCTACCCGATCGGTGCAATGGTCACGTTGCGCGGTCAGGCAATGTACGAATTCCTGGACCGTTTCGTGACGGTTGCGCTCCCCCGTGTGCGCGACTTCCGTGGCGTGTCGGGTCGTGCGTTCGATGGTCGCGGCAACTACAACATCGGTGTGAAAGAGCAGATCATTTTCCCCGAAATCGACTACGACAAAATCGACGCACTGCGTGGGCTGAACATCAGCATCACGACGACTGCGAAGACCGACGACGAAGCAAAGGCTCTGCTCGCCAGCTTCAAGTTCCCGTTCAGAAACTGAGGTTACCGTGGCTAAACTGGCACTGATCGAACGTGAAAAGAAGCGTGCTCGCCTCGCTGCTAAGTACGCGCCTAAGCGTGCAGAGTTGAAGGCGATCATCGGCGATATGAGCAAGTCGGACGAAGAGCATTACGCAGCACGTCTGGAACTGCAACAACTGCCGCGCAACTCTAACCCGACCCGTAAGCGCAATCGTTGCGCGATTACTGGTCGCCCGCGTGGCACGTTCCGTAAATTCGGGCTGGCGCGTAACAAGATTCGCGAAATCGCGTTCCGCGGCGAGATCCCTGGCCTGACCAAGGCGAGCTGGTAATAGGAGAAACGTAAATGAGCATGAGTGATCCTATCGCCGATATGCTGACTCGCATCCGCAACGCGCAGATGGTCGAGAAGGTTTCGGTGACAATGCCCTCGTCGAAAGTCAAGGTTGCGATTGCGCAGGTCCTGAAGGACGAAGGCTATATCGATGATTTCGCAGTGAAGTCCGAAGGTGCGAAGTCTGAATTGAACATCGTGTTGAAGTACTACGCCGGCCGTCCGGTCATCGAGCGCATTGAACGCGTTTCGAAGCCTGGTCTGCGTGTGTACCGCGGCCGTAACGACATCCCCGTGGTCATGAATGGCCTCGGCGTGGCAATCGTGTCGACGCCCAAGGGCGTGATGACGGACCGCAAGGCGCGCGCAACGGGCGTTGGCGGCGAAGTCATCTGCTACGTCGCTTAAGGCCGAAAGGAGAGAAACATGTCTCGAGTAGGTAAGAGCCCGATCGCGCTGCAAGGCGCAGAAGTGGCCCTGAGCGATGATCGCATCACCGTCAAGGGCCCGCTGGGTACGATTACGCAGGCGGCAAACCGCCTCGTGAAAGTGGTGAACGACAACGGCATTCTGAAGATCGAGCCGGTTGACGAAAGCCGCGAAGCGAATGCGATGTCGGGCACGATGCGCGCACTGGTTGCGAACATGGTGAACGGCGTGACGAAGGGTTTCGAGCGCAAGCTGACGCTGGTAGGCGTCGGTTACCGCGCACAGGCGCAAGGCGACAAGCTGAATCTGTCGCTGGGTTTCTCGCACCCCGTGGTGCACCAGATGCCGGAAGGCGTGAAGGCTGAAACCCCGTCGCAAACCGAAATCGTGATCAAGGGGATCGACAAGCAGAAAGTTGGCCAGGTCGCTGCAGAAGTGCGCGGCTATCGTCCGCCGGAGCCCTACAAGGGCAAGGGCGTGCGCTATGCCAACGAGGTCGTGATCCTCAAAGAAACGAAGAAGAAGTAAGGGTGCGCAATCATGGATAAGACTCAATCTCGCCTGCGCCGCGCTCGTCAGACGCGTATCAAGATCGCTGAGCTGCAGGTCGCGCGTCTCGCCGTGCATCGCACGAACACGCACATCTATGCGCAAGTGTTCTCGCCGTGCGGCACCAAGGTGCTCGCCAGCGCGTCGACGCTCGAGGCCGAAGTGCGTGCGCAACTGGCTGATCAAACGGGCAAGGGCGGCAACGTCGCCGCTGCCACGCTGATTGGCAAGCGCATTGCAGAAAAGGCTAAGGCTGCCGGCATCGAATCCGTCGCCTTCGACCGTTCGGGTTTCCGTTACCACGGCCGCGTGAAAGCGCTGGCTGATGCGGCGCGCGAAGCCGGACTCAAGTTCTAAGGGAAGAATTCGTCATGGCAAAGATGCAAGCGAAAGTTCAGGCTGACGAACGCGACGACGGCCTGCGCGAAAAGATGATTTCGGTCAACCGCGTGACCAAGGTCGTGAAGGGTGGCCGCATTCTCGGCTTCGCCGCACTGACCGTGGTTGGCGACGGTGATGGCCGCGTCGGTATGGGCAAGGGCAAGGCGAAGGAAGTGCCGGTCGCTGTCCAGAAGGCGATGGAACAAGCCCGCCGCAACATGTTCAAGGTGCCGCTTAAGAACGGTACCCTGCAACACGAAGTGCACGGCAAGCACGGCGCATCGATGGTCCTCCTCGCTCCGGCGAAGGACGGTACCGGTGTGATCGCCGGCGGCCCGATGCGCGCAGTGTTCGACGTGATGGGCGTGCAGAACGTTGTGGCCAAGAGCCACGGCTCGACGAACCCGTACAACCTCGTTCGTGCAACGCTCGACGGTCTGCGCAAGCAGTCCACGCCGGGCGACATCGCGGCGAAGCGCGGCAAGTCCGTCGAAGATATTCTGGGCTAAGGTGGACACCATGTCTGAAAAAACTGTCAAGGTCCAGCTCGTCAAGAGCCTGATCGGCACCCGTGAAACGCACCGTGCAACGGTGCGTGGCCTGGGTCTGCGCCGACTCAACTCGGTCAGCGAGTTGCAGGACACGCCGGCCGTGCGCGGCATGATCAACAAGGTTTCGTACCTCGTTAAGGTCATCAGCTAAGCGGCTGACCAGGACTCAAGGAGTTGATAATGGAATTGAATGATCTGAAGCCGGCTGAAGGCGCGAAGCACGCAAAGCGTCGCGTTGGTCGCGGTATCGGCTCTGGCCTCGGCAAGACCGCTGGCCGTGGTCACAAGGGTCAGAAGTCGCGTTCGGGCGGCTTTCACAAGGTTGGCTTCGAAGGCGGTCAAATGCCGCTGCAACGTCGCCTGCCGAAGCGTGGCTTCACCTCGCTGACGAAGGAATTCGTCGGTGAAGTGCGTCTCTCGGATCTGGAAAAGCTGCCGGTCGACGAAATCGATCTGCTGGCTCTGAAGCAAGCCGGCCTGGTCGGCGAGCTGATCAAGAGCGCCAAGATCATCGCGACGGGCGAGCTGAAGCGCAAGATCGTTGTGAAGGGTCTGGGTGCGACGAAGGGTGCGCGCGCTGCTATCGAGGCAGCCGGCGGCTCTTTTGCCGAGTAACGCGCAAGTTATTTTGCCGTCACTAGCATTTGCATCGGAGAAGGTACTTGGCTAACAGCCCGAGTCTCGCAAAACCCGGTCGCAGCGCGGCGAAGTTTGGCGATCTGCGTCGGCGGGCAGTGTTTCTGCTGCTGGCGCTGATCGTCTACCGTGTCGGCGCGCACATTCCGGTGCCGGGTATCGACCCGGACCAACTGGCGAAGTTGTTCCAGAGCCAGTCGGGCGGCATCCTTGGCATGTTCAACATGTTCTCGGGTGGCGCGCTTTCGCGGTTCACGATTTTCGCGCTTGGGATCATGCCGTATATCTCGGCGTCGATCATCATGCAGTTGTTGGCAATTGTCTCGCCGCAACTCGAAGCGTTGAAGAAGGAAGGGCAGGCGGGGCAACGAAAGATCACGCAGTACACGCGTATCTTCACGGTCCTGCTGGCAACGTTCCAGGCTTTCGGTATTGCCGTAGCCCTGGAAAATCAGCCGGCTCTGGTGATCGATCCGGGAATGGTGTTTCGGTTGACGACGGTCGTGACGCTGGTGACGGGCACGATGTTCCTGATGTGGCTGGGTGAGCAGATCACGGAGCGCGGGCTTGGCAACGGTATCTCGATCATCATTTTCGGTGGTATTGCAGCGGGTTTCCCGAATGCAATCGGTGGTCTTTTCGAACTGGTGCGAACCGGCTCGATGAGCATCATCTCGGCGATTATCGTCGTCGCGCTGATCGCCGCAGTGACGTATCTGGTGGTGTTCATCGAACGCGGCCAGCGCAAGATCCTTGTGAACTACGCGAAGCGGCAAGTCGGTAACAAGATTTACGGCGGTCAATCTTCGCATTTGCCGCTGAAGTTGAACATGTCGGGCGTGATTCCGCCGATCTTCGCATCGTCGATCATTCTCTTCCCGGCAACCATCCTGAACTGGTTCAGTTCGGGGTCGCGCACCAGTTGGTTCGCAGACACGCTGCACAACGTGGCCGAGGCCATTAAGCCCGGTCAGCCCGTGTACGTGTTGCTGTACGCGTTGGCGATCGTTTTCTTCTGCTTTTTCTACACCGCGCTGGTGTTCAACAGCAGAGAGACGGCCGACAACCTGAAAAAGAGTGGCGCTTTCGTTCCTGGCATCCGCCCGGGCGATCAAACGGCGCGATATATCGACCGCATCCTCACGCGTCTGACGCTGGCCGGTGCGATCTACATCGTGTTTGTTTGCCTGCTGCCCGAGTTTCTGGTGCTGCGCTGGAACGTGCCGTTTTATTTTGGTGGAACGTCGCTGCTGATCATTGTCGTCGTCACAATGGATTTCATGGCGCAGGTGCAGTCGTACGTTATGTCGCAACAGTATGAATCGCTGCTGAAGAAGGCTAATTTCAAAGGCGGCGGCGTCCCGATGCGTTGAAAGGACTTATGGCCAAAGACGATGTTATCCAGATGCAGGGTGAAGTCATCGAAAACCTGCCTAATGCTACCTTCAGGGTGAAGCTGGAAAACGGCCATGTCGTATTGGGACACATATCCGGCAAGATGCGGATGCACTACATCCGAATCCTGCCGGGCGACAAGGTGACGGTTGAATTGACGCCTTACGATCTCTCGCGTGCGCGGATCGTGTTCCGGGCGAAGTGATTTGAAAAAAGGGTAATATCATGAAAGTGATGGCATCGGTTAAGCGCATTTGCCGCAATTGCAAGATCATCAAGCGCAAAGGCGTTGTGCGCGTGATTTGCAGCTCTGATCCGCGCCACAAACAGCGTCAAGGCTGAACGCCGCGCTTTTGCTTGCGCTTTTTGTTTGAGGAAAAACAATGGCTCGTATCGCAGGGGTTAACATCCCGAATCACCAGCATACTGAAATCGGCCTGACGGCTATTTACGGTATCGGCCGCACGCGCTCGCGCGACATTTGCGTCGCTGCTGGTGTGGCATTTTCGAAGAAGGTCAAAGACCTGAACGACGCAGACCTCGAAAAGCTGCGTGAAGAAGTCGGCAAGTTCATCGTTGAAGGCGATCTGCGCCGTGAAACGACGATGAACATCAAGCGCCTGATGGATCTCGGCTGCTACCGTGGCGTTCGGCATCGTAAGGGCTTGCCCCTGCGCGGCCAACGTACGCGTACGAATGCCCGTACGCGCAAGGGTCCGCGTCGTGCAGCGCAATCGCTGAAGAAGTAAGCGGAACTGACAGTTACAGGAAAACGTAATGGCTAAGGCTTCGAACAACTCCGCGGCGCAACGCGTTCGCAAGAAGGTCAAGAAGAACGTCGCCGAGGGCGTGGTTCACGTTCACGCGTCGTTCAACAACACCATCATCACGATCACCGATCGTCAAGGCAATGCACTTGCCTGGGCAACGTCGGGTGGTCAGGGCTTCAAGGGTTCGCGTAAATCGACCCCGTTTGCAGCTCAGGTGGCGGCCGAATCGGCTGGCCGCGTGGCGATGGAATACGGCGTGAAGAACCTCGAAGTGCGGATCAAGGGCCCCGGTCCTGGCCGTGAATCGGCGGTGCGCGCGTTGCATGGTCTTGGCATCAAGATCACGGCAATCTCCGACGTGACCCCGGTCCCGCACAACGGCTGCCGTCCGCCGAAGCGTCGTCGTATCTAAGACGCTGTTTTCGCTAGCGCCTGTTGCCGCTGGTTCAAGTGACCGGCGAAACAGGCTGCTTGCGCTATTGAATTGACTAAGCCCACCGTTCGACCCAAAGGGTTCGGACTAGCGCGAGTGCGAGCATTCGCGTGATCAATCAACGAAGGAATCAACGTGGCACGTTATATCGGCCCTAAGGCCAAGCTGTCCCGCCGTGAAGGCACTGACCTCTTCCTGAAGAGCGCCCGTCGTTCGCTCGCTGACAAGTGCAAGCTTGACAGCAAGCCTGGCCAGCATGGCCGCACCTCGGGTGCGCGTACGTCCGACTACGGCACGCAGCTGCGCGAAAAGCAAAAAGTGAAGCGCATCTACGGTGTTCTGGAGCGTCAATTCCGCCGTTACTTCGCCGAAGCGGACCGTCTGAAGGGCAACACGGGTGAAAACCTGCTGCAATTGCTCGAGTCGCGTCTGGATAACGTCGTGTACCGCATGGGCTTCGGTTCGACGCGTGCTGAAGCGCGTCAGCTGGTGAGCCACAAGGCGATCACGGTGAACGGCGTCGTGTCGAACATCCCGTCGATGCAAGTGAAGGCAGGCGACGTCGTCGCAGTGCGCGAACAGAAGAAGAAGCAAGCGCGTATTCTCGAAGCGCTGTCGCTGGCTGAGCAAGGCGGCATGCCGAGCTGGGTCGCCGTGGATTCGAAGAAGTTCGAAGGCACGTTCAAGTCCAAGCCGGAACGCAGCGACATCGCTGGCGATATCAACGAAAGCCTGATCGTCGAATTGTATTCGCGGTAATCGGATTAACGGCCGGGGCACCTCGTTGCGTTGCGCAAGGGGGCGTCTCGGCTGTTTATTTTCAGGTTGTTACCGGTCAGCCTTATCGGTGTAACGAGCCGAGGGTATTGAAAAGGAAAACCTATGCAAACCAGTTTGTTGAAGCCCAAGATCATCGCAGTTGAATCGCTGGGCGAAAGCCACGCGAAAGTGGTCATGGAACCGTTTGAACGCGGTTACGGCCACACCTTGGGTAACGCGCTTCGGCGCGTGCTGCTGTCGTCCATGATCGGCTATGCGCCGACCGAAGTGACGATCGCAGGCGTCGTACATGAATATTCGACGCTCGACGGTGTGCAAGAGGACGTGGTCAACCTGTTGTTGAACCTGAAGGGCGTGGTGTTCAAGCTGCATAACCGTGACGAAGTGACGGTTACGCTGCGCAAGGAAGGCGAAGGCGTTGTGACCGCTGGCGACATCGAGCTGGCGCACGACTGCGAAGTGATCAACCCTGACCACGTGATCGCGCATCTGTCGAAGGGCGGCAAGCTCGACGTTCAGATCAAGGTCGAAAAGGGCCGCGGCTACGTGCCGGGCAATGTGCGTCGTTATGGCGAGGAGTCGGCCAAGATTATCGGCCGTATCGTGCTGGACGCGTCGTTCTCGCCGGTTCGCCGCGTGAGCTACGCCGTTGAAAGCGCTCGCGTCGAACAGCGTACCGACCTCGACAAGCTCGTGATGAACATCGAAACGAACGGTGTGATTTCGCCGGAAGAAGCGATCCGTCAATCGGCGCGCATTCTGGTCGATCAGCTGTCGGTGTTCGCTGCACTGGAAGGCACCGAAGCAACGGCTGAAGCGCCGTCGCGCGCACCGCAGATCGATCCGATCCTGCTGCGTCCGGTCGATGATCTCGAACTCACGGTTCGTTCCGCGAACTGCCTGAAGGCCGAGAACATCTACTACATCGGCGACCTGATCCAGCGCACGGAAAACGAGCTGCTCAAGACGCCGAACCTGGGCCGCAAGTCGTTGAACGAAATCAAGGAAGTCTTGGCGTCGCGTGGTTTGACGCTCGGCATGAAGCTGGAAAACTGGCCGCCCGCAGGGCTGGATAAGTAACTCGGCAGTCATCCGGGGCAGAGCCCGCCGCTGTACTGGCAAGGACGCGGATTTTCCTTTAAAATCCGCGTCTTGTCTTTTTTCACTACCGGCCCGTGCACTCGCTACTTTGGTAGATCGAGCGCGATAGAAGAGCTGGATCAAAACTTTGAATCGAAGGAATTAACATGCGTCACCGTCATGGTCTGCGGAAACTGAACCGCACGAGCAGCCACCGTCTGGCAATGCTCCGTAACATGTCCAACTCGCTGATCGAGCACGAAGTCATCAAGACCACGCTGCCGAAGGCGAAAGAACTCCGTAAAGTTGTCGAGCCGCTGATCACGCTCGGCAAGAAGCCGTCGCTGGCAAACCGTCGTCTGGCGTTCAACCGCCTGCGCGATCGTGACTCGGTCACGAAGCTGTTTGAAGTCCTCGGCCCGCGTTACGCTACCCGTCCGGGCGGCTACCTGCGCGTGCTGAAGTTTGGCTTCCGCGTCGGCGACAACGCACCGATGGCTCTGGTCGAACTGCTCGATCGTCCGGAAGTTGAAGAAGTCGAAGTGCAAGAAGCTGAATAAGCTTTGAAGCGCTGATAGCACAGAAGAAAGCCAGGCTCACAGCCTGGCTTTTTTGTTTATGGCGGCAGGCGTAGTAGGCGCGCTGGCACAGGCGGCGAAACGCCGCATCCTCGCGTCCACGCGGTCGGGCAGCCAGCGGCGGTCCAAGACCAGGTGATACGATATTGACACGCAAATTGTGCCTGGCTGGAGCTTGCTGTGAACGTGAATGTGACTCTCCTTCTCACGACGGTGCCCGATGCGGCCGCTGCACAGAAGCTGGCCGCGGACGCATTGGCCGCACGCCTGTGTGCATGCGTTACGCAGCTCGGCCCGGTGCAGTCCAGTTACCATTGGCAGGGTCAGCTAGAAACGGCGCAAGAAATCCAGCTGCTGTTCAAGACCAGCGCCGCCCGCGTGCTTGAGCTCGAGCAGTACCTACAGGCAAACCATCCCTACGACACGCCGGAAATCCTGTCATGGCAAGCTGCCGCGTCGGCCGCCTATGGCCAGTGGATCACTTCTGAAACCCAACGTCCCCTACATGTTTAACGGTCTCAACCGACGCGCGCGTCACGCGTTGCGTGCCGCATTCCTCGTTTCCGCGTGCCTGATTCTCGCGCAGTTCGGCACGCTTGCCCGCGCTTCGGACGACTTCCTCGATCCTGCCGTCGCCTTCAAATTCAGCGCGACCGAGAAGCCCGGCGAGGTCGACGTGACCTACAAGATCGCGGACGGCTACTACATGTACCGCGAGCGCTTCGCATTTGCGGCCCGCAACGGAAACGCGACGATCGGCGAACCGCAGTTGCCGGCGGGTCATATCAAGTTCGATCAGACGTTCAACAAGAACGTTGAGACGTATCGCAACGAACTGACGATCCGGATTCCCGTGAAGCAGGCCGCAGGTGGGTTCGATCTGGCGGTCACATCGCAAGGCTGCGCCGACGCCGGCATCTGTTATCCGCCGATGGAGCGCGTCTACCACGTCAGCGGCGCAGCGCTGCTGCCTGCCGGCAGCGCGGCTGCGCCGCAGTCCACGGCACACGATGCGCCGTGGTACGAACGCGCCACCAGCGCCGACTACGCGCAATCGCTGCTGCAAGGCGGAGGTTTCCTCGCGATCATCGGGCTTTACTTCGTTGCGGGCATCGTGCTGAGCCTGCTGCCGTGTTCCTATCCGATGATTCCGATCCTGTCCGCCATCATCATCGGTGAAGGCGCGCGGGTCACGCGGGCGCGCGGCTTCGCGTTGTCGCTGGCCTATGTCATCGGGATGGCGCTCGTCTACACCGCGCTCGGCATTGCCGCCGCGCTGGTCGGGCAGAGTCTTGGCGCCTGGCTGCAGAATCCGTGGGTGTTGGGCGCGTTCGGCGTGCTGCTGACTATTTTCGCACTCACGCTGATCGCCGGGTTTGACATCGCGTTGCCGCAGCGCTGGCAGGAAGGCGCGTCGCACGCGTCGGCGGGACGTTCGGGCGGCAAGTTCGCAGCCGTCGCCGGAATGGGCGCGCTGTCGGCACTGGTGGTCGGCGCGTGCATGACTGCGCCGCTTTTCGCGGTGCTGGCCTTCATCGCGCATACGGGGAGCGCGGTGCTCGGCGGCGCGGCGCTGTTCGCAATGGGGCTAGGGCTTGGCGTGCCCCTGATGATTGTCGGTCTCGGCGCCGGGACTTTGCTGCCGCGCGCCGGCGCATGGATGGACGACATCAAGGTGCTGTTCGGCGTCGTGCTGCTCGCCGCGGCGCTGTGGATCGTGTGGCCTGTGCTCGGAGCAACCGCCACCATGTTGCTCAGCGCACTCTGGTTGCTGATCGCCGCCGCATGCTTGGGCCTTTTTTCCGCGCCTGGCGCGCAGGCGTCGATATGGCGGCGGCTTGGACGCGGCATCGGCGCGGCCCTCGCTGTTTGGGCGGCCGTGCTGCTGGTCGGACTTGCTGCGGGTTCGTCCGATCCATTGCGTCCGCTCGCCGTGCTGGCGTCGCGGTCGGCGGCGCCGGCCGCTACGTCTGTGGCTGGCGCGCCTCAAACCGCGTCGCACGACGATCTGGCGTTCCAGGCGGTGCGTTCATCGGCGGAACTGGACGGCGCCGTCAAAGCGGCGGCACAGCCCGCCATGCTCGATTTTTACGCGGACTGGTGCGTAAGCTGCAAAGAGATGGAGAAATTCACCTTCAGCGATCCGCGCGTCCAGGCGAAGTTAAAGCAGATGAATCTGCTGCGCGCCGACGTCACCGCGAATAACGCCGACGATCAGGCTCTGCTCAAGCGATTCGGCCTTTTCGGCCCGCCGGGGATTATCTTCTTCGACCGCGGCGGCAAAGAGGTGCTGCGTGTCGTCGGTTACGAATCGGCTGACAAATTCCTGCGTTCGCTCGAGCGGGCGAGTGCGCCGCAGACCTGATCGCACGCAAATCACACGACGATGTGCAACGCGCGGGGCTTACGTCCGCGTAAACGCACAAAAAAACGGAGGCGCGACTCAAAGTCCGCCTCCGTTTTCCATTTCTAGCGAGTTCTTCGCTACACGCGCTAACCTAAAATCCAACCCAAATCACTTCTGCGACCGTAGAATCCGCGCCGCATCCAGCGCGAAATACGTCAGAACCCCGTCCGCGCCCGCACGCTTGAACGCGAGCAGCGATTCCATCATCGCCTTGTCGTGATCGAGCCAGCCGTTCTGGGCCGCCGCTTTCAGCATCGCGTACTCGCCGCTGACCTGATAGACGTAGGTCGGGAACTGGAACTCGTCCTTCACGCGACGCACGATGTCGAGATACGGCATGCCCGGCTTGACCATCACCATATCGGCGCCTTCGTTGATGTCCGCCTGGACTTCGCGCAGCGCTTCGTTCGAATTCGCCGGGTCCATCTGGTACGTCATCTTGTTGCTTTTGCCGAGGTTCGTGGCCGAGCCCACGGCGTCGCGGAACGGGCCGTAGAACGCGGACGCGAACTTGGCCGCGTAAGCCATGATCCGCGTATGCACATGGTCCTCGCTCTCCAGCATTTCGCGGATGGCGCCAATGCGGCCGTCCATCATGTCAGAGGGCGCAACGATATCGACGCCGGCCTCGGCCTGCGCGCGCGCCTGCTCGATCAGGATTTCGACGGTTTCGTCGTTGATCACGTAACCCGTCTCGTCGAGCACGCCGTCCTGGCCGTGGCTCGTGTACGGGTCGAGCGCGACGTCGGTCAGCACGCCGAGCTCAGGGAAGTGCTTCTTGAGTTCGCGAACCGCGCGCGGGATGAGGCCCGCGGGGTTCGCCGCCTCGCGGCCATCGGGCGTTTTCAGCGACGGCTCGATCGCCGGAAACAGCGACAGCACCGGCACGCCCAGCTCGACGCATTGCTCGGCGACTTTCATCAGCAGATCGACGGAAACCCGGTCGACGCCGGGCATCGACGGCACCGCTTGGCGAATATTAGTGCCCTCGACCACGAACACGGGATAGATCAGGTCGTTGGTGGTGAGAATGTTTTCGCGCATCAGACGGCGCGAAAAGTCGTCGCGGCGCATGCGGCGCGGGCGATAGTGCGGGTAGAAGCTCATGTGGGATAGAAAACGTGAGTGTCTTGAGTGGGGCGGTGACACGAGCGGCACCAACTGCAGGCGGCCACTCGCGGAAACTTTTCAAGACAATGGTATATCATACCGATCGAGCAAGGCGCCTGGCGCTGACCTCCCCGCTTCTCCTCCCTGAGCGGGTGCCTGTCGTTTTTCGATTAGGCTGTTTGACCCGCCGTTAATGCGGCGGGTTTTTTTATGCGCCGACGAAAACGGCGCTTTCCCCGATTCGAAAACCAGGACTCGGCTTACTGCGCGGCGTCCGTTTCGCCTTTGGCGCCGGGGATCAGCCAGCTTTCGACCAATTCATGCGCCTCGTCGATACCGACACGCTTGAGCGCCGAAAAAAGCTGCGCCGTCAGTTCGCCCTGGTAGCCCGCGGCACGATACTCGGCGAAACCCTTCTGCGTTGTGCGCAACGCATTCACACTTTCCTGACGCGTCAATTTGTCGCATTTGGTCAGCAGCGCGTGAATCGGCTTGCCGGTCGGCGCGAACCACTCGATCATTCGCCGGTCCAGATCGGTCAACGGACGGCGCGAATCCATCATCAGAATCATGCCGCGCAATTGCGAGCGCGACTGCAGGTACGTGGAAAGCAGCGCCTCCCAGTGGGCCTTCGCCGCGCCGGGCACTTCGGCGTAGCCGTAGCCCGGCAGGTCGACCAGATGGGCGACCGGTTCGTCCTCGCGGCCGACCGAAAAGTAATTGATGTGCTGCGTGCGCCCTGGCGTCTTACTCGCGAATGCCAGCCGCTTCTGATTGCACAGAATGTTGATGGCCGTCGATTTGCCCGCATTCGAGCGCCCCGCGAAAGCGATCTCGGGCTGAGCGGTGGCAGGAAGATCGCGCAGGTGATTGACGGTCGTGAAGAAGCGCGATTGGTGGAGCAGGAAGGACATGAGCAGGCCAGAATTCGAGACGCCGGGGAACCCGGAGTGGGGACGGGTCAAGCCCGACTGGCGTCTTAGCGATTAGCGAGTTATTGTACAATACGATGGTTTACTGAAAACCTGAGGGGGCCAGCCCGCGTGCCTCGGCGGCTCCTGGCGGTCACTTGGGTCGCCGTCGTATTGTGCAAAACCTCTAAAATCCCACAAGACGAGACAGGGTGTGCGAATGAATCGACTGTGCAAGGCTCTGATGGTGTTTCAGGTAGCGGCAGGTCTTTCAGGTTTGGCAATTCAGGCACGAGCAGCAGATCCGGCAAAGCCGGACATCAACCGGGGGCAGGCAATCGCGGTGCAGGTTTGCGCGTCGTGTCACGGCGCAGACGGTAACAGCGCCGGCGGTGCCTATCCGAAGCTCGCGGGTCAGCATCCCGACTATCTCGTCAAACAACTCAAGGATTTCAAGCTGCAGCCCGGCGCCAAGCAGCCCGTGCGCAACAATGCGATCATGACGGGCATGGCTTCAGCGCTGTCGGATCAGGACATGGTCAACGTCGCTGCCTATTTCGCGACGCAGGCTCCGAAGCCCGGCTATGCGCACAACAAGAATACCGTGCCGCTCGGGCAGAAGATCTATCGTGGCGGTATCGCCGACAAGGGCGTGCCGGCATGTGCGAGCTGTCACGGGCCCACGGGTCAGGGTATTCCGTCGCAATATCCGCGTTTGTCGGGACAATGGGCGGAGTACACGGTGGCGCAGTTGAACGCGTTCACGCAAGGTCCGGGCGCGCGCAATAACAACGAGGCGATGCATGCTGTCGCAACGCGTCTGTCGGACAGCGAGATAAAGGCTGTTGCCGATTACATCGCGGGCCTGCACTAAGAGGTTCGCGCGCAAGTGCAACCGGCCCGTCGAGGCCGGTGAAAAACAAGAAAAGGGTGGGGGCGTCGTATCTACGATCGCCCTTCACCCTTTTTTGCTGTTCAGTCGGAGTATGAATGAGCGTCACCACGTCGGGTTTGCAGTCGAAGTCGGGCAATCGCGTCTTGCGCAGCGTCATCGAAGTATTGAGTTCGATGCGTTTTGCCATTGCGCTGCTTGTGATTCTGTCGATCGCCAGCATCATCGGCACCGTTCTCACGCAGGACGACCCTTACCCCAACTACGTCAATCAGTTCGGTCCTTTCTGGGCCGACATCTTCCGCTCGCTGAGCCTCTACACGGTCTACAGCTCGTGGTGGTTCATGCTGATTCTCGGCTTTCTGATGGTGTCGGTGTCGCTGTGCGTGATCCGCAACGCGCCGAAAATGATCGCCGATACGAAGAGCTGGAAAGACAAGGTCCGCGAAGCCAGCCTGCGTGCGTTCCATCACAAGGGCGAATTCGCGGTGCATGGCACGCGGGCGCAGACCGCGGCGGTGCTCGCGAAACTATCGGCGAAACTCGGCTATAAGTTCGTCACGCGGGAGTCCGAGGGCGCGACGCTCATCGCGGCCAAACGCGGCGCGTTGACCAAGCTCGGCTACATTTCCGCGCACATTGCAATCGTGGTGATCTGCCTGGGTGGCCTGCTCGACAGCAATCTGCCGATCAAGCTGCAAATGTGGCTCTTCGACAAGTCGCCGATCCGCGCCAACACGGTCATCAACGACATTCCGCCGGAACACCGTCTGTCGCAATCCAATCCGACGTTCCGCGGTTACGCGTGGGTGCCGGAAGGGCAGCACGTGTCGACGGCGATCCTGAACCAGCCGGACGGCTCGCTGATTCAGGACCTGCCGTTCTCGATCGAGCTGCAAAAGTTCATCGTCGACTATTACTCGACGGGCATGCCCAAGCTGTTCGCGAGCGACATCGTCGTGGTCGATCACAAGACCGGCGCCCGTGTGCCGGCGCGCATCGAGGTGAACAAGCCGTTCGAGTACGACGGCGTGTCGATCTATCAATCGAGCTTCCAGGACGGCGGCTCGCAAATGCAGATGACCGCGTTTCCGATGACCGGCGCAAGCGCGGCAACCGCGCCGTTCGGCGGCGCGATCGGCGGCAATGCGCCGTTGAGTTCCGCGACGCCGCTTGCAGACGGCCAGACGGTCGAGTTCACCGATTTCCGCGCGATCAACGTCGAAAACATTTCGAACGCCAACGGCCAGACGGATGCTCGCGGCGTCGCCGCGCACCGCTCGCTGAAGGAAGCGTTCGACGAGCGGCTCGGCTCCGGCGCGAAGACTTCGAAGCCGCTCGAGCTGCACAACGTCGGTCCTTCGGTGCAGTACAAGGTGCGCGACAAGGACGGCCAGGCGCGCGAGTACAACAACTACATGCTGCCGGTCACGGTGGGCGGCGAGCGGTTCTTCCTCGCCGGCATGCGCCTGAATCCCGACGATCCGTTCCGCTACCTGCGCATTCCCGCGGACAGCGGCGGCACCGTCAAGGAATGGATGAACCTGCGCGCCACGCTGGAAAATCCGGCGGCGCGCGCACAAGCCGCTCGCCGCTTCGCGCAGCGTTCGGTGCCCGAAGCGAACACCGAATTGCAGCAGCACCTGGAAGAAAGCGCGCTGCGCGTGCTGACCCTTTTTGCCGGCGCCGACACCAGCGTCAAGATGCCGAACGGCCAGCCGGTGGGCGGCTTCCAGGCGATCGCCGGATTCATCGACCATTCGGTGCCGAAGGGCGAGCAGGAAAAGGCCGCGGGTTTGCTGCTGCGTATGCTGGAAGGCTCGATGTGGGACCTGTGGCAACTGTCGCGCCAGCAACTCGGCGAGCCGCAGGCAGACGCGAACGCCGACGCGAGCCGCTTCGTCCAAAGCTCGATCAACGCGCTATCAGACAGCTTTTTGTATGGATCGCCGGTCTACTTGCAGCTCGATTCCTTCAAGCAGGTGCAAGCCTCGGTATTTCAGCTGACGCGCGCGCCCGGCAAAAAAGTCGTGTATCTTGGCAGCCTGCTCCTCGTATTGGGCATCTTCTCGATGTTCTACGTCCGCGAACGGCGCCTCTGGTTCTGGCTCAAAGATAGTGAGCAGGGCACGCATGTTGTGATGGCAATGTCGAGCGCCCGCAAGACGCTCGACTTCGAGAAAGAATTTGCTCAGACGCGCGACGCGGTCGGCGCCGCGCTGGGCGCGAAACCCGCTGATCCAGCATCCGGCAATGCGGGCGCGCAGTCCGCAAGCTCACAAGATTCGACCCGGTAATACCATGGACTTGACTCAGGTTTCCTCATCCTCTCCTTCCTCCTCCCGGCCTGCCAGGGCGGCCGCGGACGAAGCGCTCAACGCGGCTCAATACGACGAGCGGCCGTTTCTGAAGCGGCTCGGCATTGTCGACTGGCTGTTCGCCCTCGCGATGGTCGCGGGCGCCGGGTTCGCGCTGACGCGCTATCACCCGTTCATGAATTACTACGACAAACTGGTGCTGGTGTGCTCAGTGCCGGTGTTCGTCGTGCTCGGCTGGCGCTGGAAACCGGTGCGTCCGCTGATGGCGGGAATCGCGGCGCTGTCGCTGCTGGCCATCCAGATTTATCACGGCGATCTGAGCCGCGCCGACAACGCGTTCTTCCTGAAATACTTCCTGTCGAGCCAGTCCGCGATTCTGTGGATGAGCGCGCTCTTCGTCTTCGCGACCGTGTTCTACTGGATCGGCTTGCTGTCCCGTTCGCCGACGGGCGGCGCGATCGGCTCGCGCATGACGTGGGTTGCGGTGCTGATGGGGTTTGTCGGTCTGATGGTGCGCTGGTACGAGTCGTATCTGATCGGCGCGGACGTCGGCCATATTCCTATCTCGAACCTGTACGAAGTGTTCGTGCTGTTCAGCCTCATCACCGCGCTCTTCTATTTGTACTACGAGCAGCACTACAACACGCGCGCGCTCGGCGCCTTCGTGCTGCTGGTGATCAGCGCCGCCGTCGGCTTCCTGATGTGGTACTCGGTTGCCCGCGACGCGCAGCAGATTCAGCCGCTCGTTCCGGCTCTACAAAGCTGGTGGATGAAGATCCACGTGCCCGCGAACTTCATCGGCTACGGCAGTTTTGCGTTGTCGGCGATGGTGGCGGTCGCGTATCTGGCCAAGGAGCGCGGCGTGCTGGCCGATCGTCTGCCCGCGCTCGAAGTGCTCGACGACGTCATGTACAAGTCGATCGCCGTCGGTTTCGCGTTCTTCACGATCGCGACGATTCTCGGCGCGCTGTGGGCGGCCGAAGCGTGGGGCGGTTACTGGAGCTGGGACCCGAAGGAAACGTGGGCGCTGATCGTCTGGCTGAATTACGCGGCCTGGCTGCATATGCGTCTGATGAAGGGGCTGCGCGGCGCGGTTGCCGCATGGTGGGCGCTGACCGGCCTGCTGGTCACGACGTTTGCGTTCCTCGGCGTGAATATGTTTCTGTCGGGGCTGCATAGTTACGGCAAGCTGTAATATCCGCCGTTCTCGACCGACAAAGAACCGCCGCGTGTTTCACACCGGCGGTTTTTTTATGGCTGGCGGAATATTTGCGCATCGAATGTGTTTGTTTTATAGAGCGCGCATGGATAGCCCGACGAGCGATCATCACCTGGCCCCGTTAGATGTTTCAACGCAAGGGCCGCAAGGAGCAGCACGATGTGGATCAAGCGAAGCGACAGGATTCAACTCACCGGCGACGATATCGCTCGCAGCGAAATCACGCCGCAGCACATTTTCGAAAACCGGCGGCGCGTGCTGCAGGCGGCCGGCGCGTTGGCGCTCGGCGGTCTGATCGGCGTGAACGGCGAAGCGCTGGCTGCGTACACGTCGACCGATCCGAAGGCGCAGAAGCTCAGCGCGAAGACCAACGCGAAGTTCATCGCGCTCGACAAGATCACGCCGTTCAAGGACATCACCACCTACAACAACTATTACGAGTTCGGCACCGATAAGTCCGACCCGGCGCAGCACGCGGGCACGCTGCGTCCGCGTCCGTGGAAGGTGAGTGTCGAAGGCGAAATCAAGAACCCGAAGGTGTATGACATCGACGAGTTGCTCAAACTCGCGCCGCTGGAGGAGCGCGTGTATCGGCTGCGCTGCGTCGAAGGTTGGTCGATGGTGATTCCGTGGATCGGCGTGCCGCTCGCGGAACTCATCAAGCGCGTGCAGCCGACCGGCAACGCGAAATACGTGCAGTTCATCACGCTCGCGGATCCGTCGCAGATGCCGGGGCTTTCCACGCCGATACTCGACTGGCCTTACTCCGAAGGCCTGCGCATGGACGAGGCGATGAATCCGCTCACGCTGCTCACGATGGGCGTCTACGGTCAGGTGCTGCCGAATCAGAACGGCGCGCCGGTTCGCATCGTGGTGCCCTGGAAATACGGCTTCAAGAGCGCGAAGTCGCTCGTGAAAATCCGCTTTGTCGAGAAGCAGCCGCCGACGAGCTGGAACACGTACGCGTCGAGCGAGTACGGGTTTTATTCGAACGTGAACCCGAATGTCGACCACCCGCGCTGGAGCCAGGCGACCGAGCGGCGCATCGGCGAAGACGGGTTTTTTACGCCGAAGCGTAAGACGCTGATGTTCAACGGTTACGGCGATCAGGTCGCGTCGCTGTATCAGGGCATGGACCTGAAGAAAAACTTCTGAGCGACATGACGATGGCTTCCGATACTCAATCCGTCGCTCGCACAGAGCGCAACGCGCCACGAGCGCAGGCTCGCGCAACGCAGACGGCGGGCGCGACGGCGAAACGGACGACCGCCGGCGCGCGCTGGGTCGTGCCCGCGAAAATCGCGGTGTTTATCGCGGCGTGGTATCCGCTTGCGCGCATCGTGTTGTTCGGCATGACCGACCGGCTCGGCGCCAACCCGATCGAGTTCATCACGCGTTCCACGGGTCTCTGGACGCTCGTGTTTCTGTGCATCACGCTGGCCGTGACGCCGTTGCGTCGTCTGACAGGCGTCGCGGCGTTCGTGCGCTTTCGCCGCATGCTTGGGCTCTACGCGTTTTTCTACGCGACGCTGCATTTCACGACGTACCTGTGGTTCGACAAGTGGTTCGACGTCGCTGAAATCATCAAGGACATCGGCAAGCGGCCGTTCATCACCGTGGGCTTTGCCGCTTTCGTGCTATTGATCGCGTTGGCTGCCACGTCGCCGCGCGCAATGGTGCGCAAGCTCGGCCGCCGCTGGCAGACTTTGCATCGTGCGATCTACGTGATCGGAGCGCTGGCGATTCTGCATTTCTGGTGGATGAAGGCCGGCAAGCACGACCTGATTCTGCCGAAGATCTACGGCGCGATCATGCTGGCGCTGCTGGGCTGGCGCCTGATCGTGTGGCTGCGAGCGCGCAGTTTGAAGCCGCGTTAGACGAGCGCGCGCCGCAAACAAAAAAGGCGATGCCACCGAGGGCATCGCCTTTTTTATTCAATCGCCGGTTGAGACGTCGCGGCGCTGGTTACGCCGGCAAGATCGCTTCGCCCGCAAACAGTTGCTGGACTTCCTCGCGCGCGCGGACCACATGCGCCTGTGTACCATCGACCATCACTTCCGCTGCGCGCGGACGCGTGTTGTAGTTCGAGCTCATCACGAAGCCATAGGCGCCGGCCGAACGAATCGCGAGCAGATCACCCGGCTCGACGGACAGCAGCCGCTCGCGCCCGAGCCAGTCGCCGCTTTCGCAAACGGGACCGACGATGTCGTAGACATGCGCCGGCACGTCGCGCTTAACCGCGGCGTCGATCGCGTGATACGCGTCGTACATCGCGGGACGGGCGAGATCGTTCATGGCCGCATCGACGATGGCGAAGTTCTTTTCAGCGCCCGGCTTCAGAAACTCGACGCGCGTGAGCAGCACGCCCGCGTTGCCGACGAGCGAACGGCCCGGCTCGAAGTACACCTCGCGATGGCCGTGGCCGCGCGCCTCGATCCGGTCGAGCACGGTGCGCACGAACTCGCCGATATCCGGCGGCGTTTCGTCGTCGTAGGTAATGCCCAGACCGCCGCCCACGTCGATATGACGGATCGTGACGCCGTCCTGCTCGATCTGCTCGACCAGTTCCAGAACCTTGTCGACCGCGTCGAGATAAGGCGCGATCTCGGTAATCTGCGAACCGATATGGCAGTCGATGCCGACCACCTCGAGGTTCGTCATGGCCGCGGCCGCCTGATAGGTCGCGCGCGCATCTTCGAACGCGACGCCGAACTTGTTCGACTTGAGCCCGGTGGAAATATACGGATGCGTTTTCGCGTCGACGTCCGGATTCACGCGCAGCGAAACCGGCGCCTTCTTGCCCATTTGGGCAGCGACCTGATTCAGCCGATCCAGCTCGGGAATTGACTCGACGTTAAAGCATTTGACGCCCGCCGCGAGCGCCTCGCGCATTTCGTTGGCATGCTTGCCCACGCCGGAAAACACGGTGTTTTCCGCTTTGCCGCCGGCGGCCAGCACGCGCGCCAGTTCGCCGCCCGACACAATGTCGAAGCCCGCGCCGAGACGCGCGAACACGTTCAGCACCGCTAGATTGCTGTTGGCCTTGACGGCGACGTGCACGCTCGCGCGACGGCCGGCGCATGCGCCCGCGTACGCGTTCCACGCGGCGGTGAGCGCGGCGCGCGAATAAACATAGAGCGGCGTGCCGAACTGTTCGGCGAGCGAAACGGCGGACTCGCCTTCGGCGTGAAGCACGCCGTCGACGTAGTCAAATGCAGGTCGAGTCATGCGAAGGTCTTATTGAGCGGGAGTGGCGGCGGGCTGCGAGGTCGGCTGCGAAGCTGCCTTTGCAGCCGATGCAGCGGAAGCTGCGGACGTAGGCGATGCAGACAGCTCATCTGCCGGTGCAAGCGAAAGCGGCGTGCCGGAAGTATCGGGAATGGAGTCTGAGTCGGCAGCGGTTTCTGCGCCCGGTTTCACTTCATCAGGCGATGACGGCTGCGTGCGGTCGATCGGCTTGGCCGGCAACGGCGGCACCGTGGGCAAATAGAGCGAACCGCGTTGCCCGCAACCGGTGAGCGAACCGCCGAGCGCGCAACCTGCGAGAATGGCTAAACCCGCTACAATCGCGCGGCCGGGCGCCGCCGCGCGCATCCGAGATACGACTCGCATGACTGTCCCTGAATAAATAATCGATGGAGTTTAGCATGTCCGATAGTGATTACCTGACCCGCGCGGAGGCCGCGCTAGCCGTCATCGAACGCGCTTTGGACGACACCGAGGCCGACATCGAACTCGAGCGCAGCGGCAACGTGCTGACCCTCGAGTTCGCGAATCGCTCGAAGATCATCGTCAACCTGCAACCGCCTATGAGCGAGATCTGGATCGCCGCGAAAGCGGGCGGTTTTCACTACCGTTTCGTCGACGGCGAGTGGCGCGACACGCGCAGCGGCAAGGAATTTTTCGAGGCGCTCTCCGAATACGCGACGCAGCAGGCTGGCGAACCGGTCCACTTCGAAGCCTGAACGCAGAGTCGGGCTGTCGACGGAAAGAAGGTCAAAAAAAAGCCGCCGCGCATGATCTGCGCGGCGGCTTTTTTCTTCAGCAAGCGGGACGCTATGTCAGTGCCCGCGGAACAGATTCATGATGTCCTGCTTCTCCTGCTCGCCGACCTGTCCCGGCGCGGCGGATGCGGCGCTCGCTTCGTCGAGCGCCGCCTGGCTGATGCCGACCGTCGAGACAAAGCCGTGCCCCGGCGTGAATTCGTCGAAATACAGTTCGGAGCCGATTTCGGTCACGCCATCGGGCTTCGGCATCTTGTAGTCCGGCACGCCTTTGAGCGCGCGTCCCATGTACTCGATCCACACCGGCAACGCGAGGCCGCCGCCGGTTTCCTTGTCGCCGAGACTGCGCGGGTTGTCGTAGCCGATCCACGCAATCGCGGTGAGCGTGTGCTGATAGCCGGCGAACCAGGCGTCGCGCGAATCGTTCGTCGTGCCGGTCTTGCCGCCGAGATCCGTGCGCTTGAGCGCGTTGGACTTCGCGCCCGTGCCGCGCTGCGCGACGCTTTGCAGCAGGCTGTTCATCACATACGCGTTGCGCGGCTCGATAGCGTGCGGCGCGCTTTGCTCGGCGACGAGCGGCTGTGCGTGCGCGACGACGACGCCGCGCGGATCGGTGACCTCGGCGATCAGGTACGGGTTGATCCGATAGCCGCCGTTCGCGAACACCGAGAACGCGCCCGCCATCTGCAGCGGCGTGACGAGACCCGCGCCGAGCGCCATCGGCAGATACGCCGGATGGCGGTCCGCATCAAAGCCGAAGCGCGTGATGTACTGCTGCGCGTACTTCGTGCCGATGTGGTTGAGGATACGAATCGACACCAGGTTTTTCGACTTTTGCAAAGCGGTGCGCATGCTCATCGGCCCGTCGAAACCGCCGCCGTAGTTCTTCGGCTCCCACGGCTGGCCGCCCGTTTCCGCAGCGCTGAAAAAGAGCGGCGCGTCGTTGATGACGGTTGCCGGGCCGAGTCCTTTTTCGAGCGAAGCCGAATAGATGAACGGCTTGAAACTCGAGCCCGGCTGACGCCACGCCTGCGTGACGTGATTGAACTTGTTCTTGTTGAAGTCGAAGCCGCCGACGAGCGCACGAATCGCGCCGTCCTGCGGCACGACGGAAACGAAGGCGCCTTCGACTTGCGGCAACTGCGTGATCGCCCACTCGCCTTCGTCGTTCTTCACGAGACGGATGATCGCGCCGGGCCGCAGCCGCTGATTCGGCTGCGCGCGTGCGCTTAGCGCCGATTGCGCGAAGCGCAGGCCGTCGCCCTGAATGGTCGCCACATTGCCGTCGATAAACGTGGCCTGCACCTGCTTCGGGCTCGCCGCGGTCACGACTGCCGCAATGATTTCGCCGTTATCCGGATGCTCGAGCAGCGCGTCGTCGATGGCCTGCTCGCGGTCGTCCGCGTCCGACGGCAAATCGATGAACGCCTCCGGGCCGCGATAACCGTGGCGCCGCTCATAGTCCGTCAAACCTTTGCGCAACGCGCGATAGGCGACGTCCTGATCGGCGGAGTCGATCGTCGTCACGACGTTCAGGCCGCGCGTGTACGCTTCCTCGCGGTACTGCGCGTACATCATCTGCCGCACCATTTCCGCGACATACTCCGCGTGCACGCTGAATTCCTTGCCGGCGCCCTTCACGACAAGCGGCTGACGGCTCGCTTCGTCGTACTGCTGCTGGTTGATGTAATGCAGCTCGTACATGCGCTGAAGGATGTACTCCTGGCGCACCTTCGCGCGCTTCGGATTCACCACGGGGTTATACGCGGACGGCGCCTTCGGCAAGCCGGCCAGCATCGCAGATTCCGCGAGCGTCAGGTCCTTCAGATCCTTGCCGAAATACACGCGTGCCGCGCTCGCGAACCCATATGCGCGCTGACCCAGATAGATCTGATTCATATACACCTCGAGAATCTGATCCTTGCTGAGCTTCGACTCGATCTTGTACGCGAGCAGCATCTCGTAGATCTTGCGCGTATAGGTCTTCTCGCTGGAGAGAAAGAAGTTGCGCGCGACCTGCATCGTGATCGTGCTCGCGCCTTGCGTCGCGTGGCCATTGGTCAGCGCGACGAAGCCGGCGCGCGCGATGCCCGTCAGGTCGACGCCGCCGTGATCGTAAAAGCGCGCGTCTTCAATGGCGAGCACGGCCTTCTTCAGGCTGTCGGGCACGTCCTGAATGCGGACGATGTCGCGGCGTTCTTCGCCGAATTCACCGATCAGCACGTGATCGGCCGTATAGATGCGCAGCGGCACTTTCGGCCGGTAGTCGGTGAGCGCTTCGAGCGAGGGCAGGTTAGGCGTCGCGACCACGAGCGCATAACCGAGCACCAGCAGCACGCACGCGATGCCCGCGACGATCAGACCAAAAAACCCAAGCAGCAGCTTGAGCCACAACGGGCGTTTGCGCTTAGGCGGCGCGGGCGGCGGAGAGGTGGGAGACGTGGATTGCATATAGGCACCAAAAAACAGTCCCGCGATTATAGCCGCCCCGCTTTTCAGCTTTCGGCATGCTTACTGACAGTTCTTTACAAGTCTCCGCGCCACGTTGAATGAGGCCTCACTGTAGCTGCTTTGACGATCGCCGGCGCGTCGGTTTCGACGACGTTGGCCGTTTGGCTGAGTGTCGCTCAGACGCGCCGATGCGCACAATCCTCCTCGCTGCTCGCGTTCGAATCGTTCGCCGCGCGAGTCTCAGGGAGGGCGTGATGACAATAAGAAGTTCATGGCTGGAAGCTGTGCAGGCAGGCATGCAGCGTTTCGCTGCGGGTATCGACGTGAGTTCGCAGGACGTGCGGCTCGTCGTGGTGAGTCAGCGTGCGCGAGCCTGCGCGTCGTTGCAGATCGAATATGTGCGCACGGTGCCGTTGCCGCCGAATGCAATGGCCGGCATCGAGATCGCGGATCGGCAAGCGGTCTCGCGCGCGTTGCGCGATGCGTTTGCCGATCTGCCTCATTCATGCGCGACGTCCGCATTGCGATGCGCGATGGCGGTGCCCGCGTCCGCGACGCTGACCGCTACGGTCCCGCTCGCACGCCTCGCCGTGCAAAGCGGTGGCGCGGAAGACGGCGGATATGAACTCGCCGAGCTCGAACCGGCGGTGATGAGCGAAGTGGAACGCATCGCGGGACTCGAGCGGCACGCATTGGCCGTCGACTGGTTTGTCGATGACCGGCCGTCGCCGGTTCGTTCGGTGACGATTGCCGCGACCGCGCGTCAGCATATCGAAGCGCGCATCGAATGCGCGGCGGCCGCGGGCATTTCGCTGACCGCGATCGACGGCGAGCCGCATGCCGCGCTGCGTGCGATGCGCTACGCGGCGAGTCGCGAACTCGATCCACATGAACCGTATGTGGCGTTGTGGATCGACGCCGACGGCGTGCAAGGCTGGCGTCTCGTCGACGACAGCGTCGCCGCCGAAATGCGCTACCCCGCGCCTGAGCATTCCGATCTCGCCGATGCGTTGCGCGATCTGGCGCATGGCCCGGAGTGCGACTGTGCGCTGGTGGGCGGCGAACTCGATCTGCTCGAGGGCGTCGGCTTCTCGATGGCGGATATCGCGGATGTTCTCGGCTGCACCGTGTTGCCGTTCGAGTGCGGCGCATTGGGCGGCGTCGCGCGCAAGCTGAGCGATCCGCTGCTGCACGAACCGGCAGGCGCCGTTGCATTCGGGCTTGCATTGCGCGGGGTGCTCGAATGAGCCCGGCCGTTTTCGACGCAGGACATCTCGGCGCGGCGGCGCAATCGCATGTCGCGCGCGATATGCGCCGGCTGCGCGCCGCGCATTCGTTCACGCCGAGGCTCGGCGGTTTCAATCTGCTGCCGCACAGACAACGCGACGCGCGGCTTGCGCGTCGGCGGTGTGTCCTTCTATGGGCCGCCGCCGCGTTGGCCGGCTGCGCTGCTGTGATTGCGCTCGCCGGATATCAGATGGTCGAGAAAGCGCGGCTCGATGCGCAGCGCGAGTCGGCCGAGCAAGCGCTTGCGCAGCTCGCCGCTCCGCTGGCCGAGCATACGAAGCTGCTGCGCGCGCGCGACAGGCAACGCGATGAAGCCGCCCGCGCAAAGCGTCTCGCCGAGCCGCTCACCTATTTGCGCGATCTGCTCGATGCGCTGAGTTTCGAACCGGGCGACGGTGTGCTGTTGCAGCAGCTTCGCCAGCGCGAGCATGAGACCGAGCTCGTGGCGAGTTCGCGAGCGCACATCGATTCCGCGCAGTGGCTCAAGCGCCTCGGTGCGATACGCGGTGTAGAGAGCGCGGAGATGAGCGAATCGCATCGCGCGTCGGGCAAGGCGAATGCCGCGGCGAGCACTGCCGGCTCAACGGAGTTCGGTGCCCGCCTGCGCTGGGAGCACACCATAAAAAATACGGCCGAGCATGCGGGCCTGGCGGCATCGCGGAAAACGAGCGCCGATCACAGCGGAGGTTTGAAATGAGTACGACGTTTATCGACTTCGGCGGCGCGCAACAGCCAGGTTCCATGCTGGCGCATTGGATCAAACGTGCGCGCGCGCCGCTTCATACATGGAGCAGGCGTCGCCGCTGGGCGGTTGCGTTGCTGATTGCGCTGGTGGTGTTCGGCCTCGGTGCGCATGGCTGGATCGTGGCCGATCTCGGGCGCCTCGAAGCAAGCCGCGCGGCGCTGCATGCGAGCGCGCAACGTCTCGCGGAGGCCAAGCGTGCGCTTTTGCAATTGCCCGCGTTGCGTCGCGAAGCCGATGCGGCGAGCGGAACGACAGGAGGCGCGTGGCCGTCGCGGGCGCAATGGACTTCGGCGGATGACGTGCGCGTCGTCTCCGAACTCGCCGCGCAAAACGGCGTGATGTTGCTGGCCGTGGAGCCCGGTACCGCGAGCGGCACGGGCGCACAAAGCGAGCGACCGTTGCAGTTCTCGGCGCATACGGACTTCGTTCATCTGATGTCGTTCCTGCGTGGCTTGACGGAGTTGCCGGTACTGATGGTTCCCGTCGACGTCACGATCAAGCGCGATGCGGCGTCGCTCTCGGTGAACGCGACGCTGCGCGTGTACAGCGGTTTGCGCCCGGCGCCTGTGAGCCTCTCGGTGCAGGAGCTCGCCGACGCAAGCCTTGATTCGGATGACGAAGAAGATGTCGTGTTCTTCGACCCGTTCTCGCCTGCGCAGATGCAGGCCGCGATCGACTCGCCGGGACTCGCGCAACTGCGCCTCGTTGGATTGCTGCATGACCGCGCGCGCGGTCTGGCGCTAGTCGATACGCCGGACGGCGCAGCGACTGTCGCGTCCGGTCAGCAGATCGGCGACGAGCGCTTCACGCGCTTCGATGCGTCGGGTATCACGCTCGCCCGAGGTGATGCGACGCGCACGCTGCTGCTCGCGGAGGCTTCGTGATGAGCATCAGGAAGGTTTTGTGTGCCGACGCGCGTTCGATTGTGGGCGCTGTTTTCCAACGTGTGGCCCGCGCATGCTCCGGCTTTGGCCTGTCGATCAGCGTGCATCTCAGCGTGTGCGTCAGCATCGCAATCGGCGTGGCGCTCAGTGCGGGCATCGCGCAGGCGGCGATTCCATCGCTGCCACCGTTGCCTGCCTATCTGCCGCTCGACGACACACCGGCGCAGTCCGACGCGCGCTACGATGCCCCGCCGCTGCCACGCGGCGAAGTCGCGCAAACGCCGAACCCGTTCCGCGACGATTCTCCCGATGACACGGCGGTCTCGCACACGACGCCTGCGCTGGCCGGCCCAACCCGCACGGACGATGCAACCGACCCCGCCGACGGCTCCGCGCCTCTTGGCCCGCAAGCGGCAGCCTTAAGCCGCGAGGCCGCTGCGACATCATCCGCGCTCGAAGGCCCGCCCGTCCCGTTGCCGCCGCTCGCACGCCTGAGCGGCGCGCCGAAAACCGCCGCCGACGCCTCGCTAGCCGCCGACGACAAGCCGATCTCGCTGAACTTCCAGCGCGCCGAGCTGGGCGCGGTGCTGAATGCGTTTGCGCAATTCACCGGCTTGAACATCGTCGCGAGCGAGAGAGTGCGCGGCGCCGTGTCGCTGCGCCTCGACAAAGTGCCGTGGCGCGTCGCGTTCGACACGCTGCTCGACGTTCACGGCCTCGCGATGGAGCGCCACGGCAACGTCGTGTGGGTCGCGCCCATCGCGGATCTGGCGGCGCGCGAGCGGCAGCGCTACGAGGCCCACGCGCGGGCCGCCGATCTCGAACCGCTCGCGAGCCGCACATTCCAGTTGCACTATGCACGCGCCGAAGACGTGCGGCGTCTGTTGACCGGCTCGGGCAACCAGCGCGTGCTGTCGAAGCGCGGCGCCGTGACCGCCGATCCGCGCACGAATCTGCTGTTCGTGACCGACCTGGAGGGCCGCCTCGCGCAGATAGCCGCGCTGCTTGCTTCCGTCGACCGGCCGACGCGGCAGGTGCTGATCGAGGCGCGCATCGTCGAAGGCGAGCATGGTTTTTCGCGCAATCTCGGCGTGCGGCTTTCGATGGCGGGCACCAGCGCCGACGGCACCACGCGTGGCCTCAGCGGCGGCAAGGACGGTCTGGTCGCCGATCTGTCAGCGCGGCCGATCGCGGGCTTCGACGCCGCCACGGCCGGGCTCACGCTGTTCGCGGCGGGCGCGACGCGGCTTCTGAACATCGAATTGAGCGCGCTCGAGGCCGAAGGGCGTGGAGAGGTCGTTTCCAGTCCGCGCGTCGTTACCGCCGACCGGATGAAGGCCGTGGTCGAGCAGGGCACCGAACTGCCGTATCAGGCGAAAGTCGGGCAGGGCGTGTCGGGCGTGCAGTTCCGGCGGGCCACGCTGAAGCTCGAAGTCGAGCCGCAGATCATGCCGGACGGCCGCGTCGTGCTGGACCTCGATGTGGCCAAGGACAGCGTCGGCGAGCAGACCGACGCCGGTCCCGCGATCAACACCAAGCACGTGCAAACCCGGGTCGAAGTGGAAGATGGTGGTACGGTGTCGATCGGCGGAATCTACGCGACGGACGGTCGCGACGATGTGACTCGGGTGCCGCTCCTGGGCAAAATACCGGTTTTAGGCGCGCTTTTCCGCCATCGGGCTCATCGCGACCAGCGCAGCGAACTGGCTGTTTTCATCACGCCGCGCGTCGTTCAGACGAATTGAGGGCACGCGCCCGCCGCGCGAAAGCGGCGGCGCGCAGGCTCGACAAGGCAGCCGCTTTGCCAGTAAGCTGCGGCACGAACCATACCGGATTAGCCAGAGGACACCGTTGCAAGCGCGGGACGCACACGCCAATGTATTTTTTGTAGGGCTCATGGGGGCAGGAAAGACCACCGTGGGCCGGGCCATTGCGCGCCGTCTCGATCGCCCGTTCTTCGATTCGGACCATGAAATCGAAGCGCGTACGGGCGCGCGCATTCCGGTCATCTTCGAGCTCGAGGGCGAAGCCGGCTTTCGCGACCGCGAAGCGAGCGTCATTTCGGAACTCACGGAGCGCGACAACATCGTGCTGGCAACCGGCGGCGGCGCCGTGCTTCGGCCGGAAAACCGCGCGGCGCTGCAAAACCGCGGCGTCGTGATTTACCTGCGCGCGAATCCGCACGATCTGTGGCTGCGCACGCGGCGCGACAAGAATCGTCCGCTGCTGCAAACCGAAGACCCGAAAGCGCGGCTCGAAGCGCTCTACGAAGTGCGCGATCCGCTCTACCGCGAGTGCGCGCACTTTGTGATTGAAACAGGCCGGCCTTCGGTCAACGGACTCGTCAATATGGTTCTGATGCAGCTCGAGATGGCCGGCGTCGCCAAACATCCTGCGTCATAATGGGTCGTATGATTACCGTCAACGTCGAACTGGGCGAACGCGCCTACCCCATCCATATCGGTGCCGACCTGATCGGGCAGACTGCGCTGTTCGCGCCGCACATTGCGGGCAATTCGGTCACGATCGTCACCAACACCACCGTCGATCCGCTCTATGGCGACACGCTGCGCGCGGCGCTTGCGCCGCTCGGCAAGCAGGTGTCCACGGTCGTGTTGCCCGACGGCGAGGCGTACAAGAATCTCGAAACGCTGAACCTGATTTTCGACGCGCTGCTCGGCTCGCGCGCCGACCGCAAGACGACGCTGATCGCGTTGGGCGGCGGCGTGATCGGCGATATGACGGGTTTTGCGGCGGCCTGCTATATGCGCGGCGTGCCGTTCATCCAGGTGCCGACCACGCTGCTCTCGCAGGTGGATTCGTCGGTGGGCGGCAAGACGGGCATCAATCATCCGCTCGGCAAGAACATGATCGGCGCGTTTTATCAGCCGCAGGCGGTGATCGCCGACATCGGCGCATTGCGCACGTTGCCCGCGCGCGAACTGGCCGCGGGCATCGCCGAGGTCATCAAGACCGGCGCGATTGCCGACGCCGGCTTTTTCCGCTGGATCGAGGCCAACGTCGAGGCGTTGAACGGCTGCGAACCCACGGCGCTCGCGGAGGCGGTCAAGCGCTCGTGCGAGATCAAGGCGTCGGTGGTCGCGCAGGACGAGCGCGAAGGCGGGCTGCGCGCCATTCTCAACTTCGGCCACACGTTCGGTCACGCGATCGAAGCGGGCCTTGGCTACGGCGAGTGGCTGCACGGCGAGGCCGTCGGCTGCGGAATGGTGATGGCGGCGGATCTGTCCGTGCGTCTCGGCTATCTCGACGAAGCGTCGCGCAAGCGGCTCGTCGACGTGATCGTCGCCGCGCATTTGCCGACCCGCGCGCCCGCGCTCGGCGAATCGCGCTACATCGAACTGATGCAGGTCGACAAGAAGGCGGAAGCCGGCGCGATCAAGTTCATTCTGCTGAAGCGTTTCGGTGAGACGCTCATCACCCAGGCGCCCGACGCCGAGGTGCACGCCACGCTGGCCGCCGCCGTCTGACACGCGGATATTCCAGCAAGGCGCCGCGCACGGCGTCGAGCGGCGCCGCCCATGTTTCGGAGAAGCCGGTGACAGACAGGCGCAGCGACGATGTGAAGCAGCAACCCGCCGCAGCCGCGGCCGCGCTCGGCGCGCTCACGCAGGAAGCGCTCGAAGCGCATCTCGCGCCGTATGCCGCGCATTCGGCGCATTCGCGCGGGCGCCGCTATCCGGAAGCCCCGCCGAGCGCGCGCACCGAGTTCCAGCGCGACCGCGACCGCATCGTTCATTCGACGGCGTTCCGCCGCCTCGAATACAAGACGCAGGTGTTCGTGAACCATGAGGGCGACCTGTTCCGCACGCGTCTCACGCACAGTCTCGAAGTCGCGCAGATCGCGCGCTCCGTGGCGCGTAACCTGCGCGTGAACGAAGACCTCGTCGAAGCCATTTCTCTTGCCCACGATCTCGGCCACACGCCGTTCGGTCATGCCGGCCAGGACGCGCTGAACGAGTGCATGCGCGAGCACGGCGGCTTCGAGCACAATCTGCAAAGCCTCGCAGTGGTGGACGATCTCGAGGAGCACTATGGCGCGTACAACGGCCTGAACCTGTGTTTCGAAACGCGCGAAGGCATTCTCAAGCATTGCTCACGTGAGAATGCGCGGCGGCTCGGCGCTTTAGGCGAGCGGTTTCTCGAAGGGCGTCAGCCGTCCATCGAAGCGCAGATCGCGAATGTCGCCGATGAAATCGCCTACAACAATCACGATGTCGACGACGGTCTGCGCTCGGGTTTGCTCACCGTCGAGCAACTCGCCGAAGTCGAGCTTTGGCAAACGCACTTCGAAGCGGCGCGGCGCGATTTCCCGCAGATCGAAGGCCGCAGGCTGATTCACGAGACGGTGCGGCGCATCATCAATACGCTAATCGTCGATCTTATCGACACGACCAAGCTGAACCTTGCGCATCATGCGCCCGATTCGCTCGACGCCGTGCGCGCGGCGCCGGCGCTCGTCGCGCATAGCGAGCCGATCGCGGCTCAGGCGGCGGCGCTCAAGCGCTTTCTGTTCAAGAACCTGTACCGCCATTACCGCGTGATGCGGATGGCCAACAAGGCGCGCCGCATCGTCGTCGGTCTGTTCGACGCGTTCACCGACGATCCGCGGCTGCTGCCGCCCGGCTATCAGTCGACCGACGCCGCGCTGCAACCGCGCCTGATCGCGCATTACATCGCGGGCATGACGGACCGCTATGCGCTGAAGGAGTATCAGCGCCTTTTCGTCATCGACGACAACTGAGCGGCCACGACGGCGACGCCGTAGCGTGCCGCAGTGGCCGCGCGCCTGGCAAGCGCGCGCTCGCAGTAGCCGCGCCTGTCAGCGCACCCGCGAGGCAAACAGCGCGCCTACGATCAACGCGACGCCGCCGACAATCGCCAGCGTCTGCCACGGATTCTCATGCACGTAGTCGTCGGCATCGGCTAGCGCGACGTTGGCACGTTCGCGCACGGCTTCGCGCGTGTCGCTCAAACGGGCGCGCGCGTTGTCGAGCTGCTTGCGCAATTTGCCGCGTAGTGCGACGGCGTCGGCCTGCGTGCCGTCCGCCAGGGTGGACTCCAGCTCGGACATCAGCGTGCGCAGTTCGCCTGCAATGTCTTCGGCCGCGTGGCGGCTGTGTCGCGCAATGCGTCGCGCGCGGCGGCTCGTGCTGGTCCAGGATTCGCCGAGGGCGTCTCGCGTATTCGGAAGTGCTGTCATGGTCGCTCCGTCGATGAGGGTGAAAAAGGCCCACGTTCACGGTTGCGTTAAACCTGATCGCAACGCAGGAAACACCAGCAGAACGCAACTTCGGTGCCACAGCCGAATGCTCCGCCCACGGCGGCGCGCGCCGGATTTCCTCAGCACATATTGCCTTCGCGACGGGTCAAATTTACAAACGCAGCGGCAACGGGACGCGCGGCATCGGTAAAGCCGGCGCGGTGGCTCGCCGCGCGCACAAAATAAAAAACGCCGCCATTGGATGAATGACGGCGTTGTTCAAGCCCCGGAAATTCGACTACCCTAATCGCACGGCATGGTTCGATGCCCGCGCGTTGAACGCTGTGCGAAGCGGGCGTTCGGAGCGACGGCAAAGAGCGAGTGTTAAAAGCGGTAACCGATATTGACGTACGTAACGATCGGGTTCAGCTTGATCTTGGTTTCCGATTGCACATTGAGCGTGCCGACCGGCGTCTTCGCCTGCGTGTTCAGTTTGGCCGTCGTGCTGAGCGGCAGGTACGACACCGAAGCGCCTGCGAACCAGTGCTCGTTGAACGCGTAAGTGAAACCCAGATTAAACACCGGCTCCCACGAACTATCCGTAGTGACGCTGGTCGGACCATGCAGGACGTTTGCCTGAAATGCGCCGTTGGTGATCTTCTCGTCGGTGAACCAGATACGGCTCACGCCGATACCGAGATACGGACGGAACGTAGCAGTGGGGGCGTTGAAGTAGTACTTGAACAGCAGCGTCGGGCTCCACTGTTTCGCCTGCCCGATCTTGCCGAATTGTTCGAGGCTGCCGCTGCCGTTCAGGTCGAACGAAGGCGGATAGCCAACCACGAATTCGGTCGCGATATGGTCGGTGATGAAGTAGCCAAGAGCCAGGCCGATGGTGTCGGCCGAACTCAGCGTTGCTCCGGTGTTCGGTTCGGTGATGTTGGTCGGACTACCGCCGATGCTCGTCACTTTCAGGGGCTTGCTGCTCGATTGAGGCGCAAGATGGAACCAGCCTGTTGTGACGGTAAAGCTACCGGCCGATTGTGCGTATGCTGCCGTTGTCATGCCGGCTAGCATCGCGGTCCCCACTACGGCCTGTTTTAATTTCATATGTGCTCCTCCAAAAAAGGCCCGCTCATTATGAACACAACGTTTGAAACTAACCATACGCGGCGGTTAGAGTTTTCTCCCTAAGCCACGCGCGCTTTCTGGCCTGGCCGCGCCGCGCCGAATCTCCGGCGCATGCGGCTCTTCGGACCTTCGGGTATGTACCAACGCGACTATCGGATACTTCAGCATGGCACGGCTTGCACGTCTTTATGTTCCTGACCAGCCGCAGCACGTCATCCTCCGCGGACTCGATCAGCAGCCTGCGTTCGTCGACGACCAGGACTATGAATTGTTCATCGACTGTTTGAAAGCGGCTTCCCGCGACCATCACCTGTCGATCCACGCTTATGCGTTGATGCCGGGCGCGGTTCAACTGCTCGTCACGCCGACCGAGGAGTCGAGTCTGCCCAAGGCGATGCAGGCGGTGGGGCGCCGCTATGTGGCGCACTTCAACCGTCGCTACGCGCGGCGCGGCACGCTGTGGGAAGGGCGTTATCGCGCCACGGTGATCGAGGGCGAGCGGTACTTTCTGCTGGCGAGCCGCGTCGTCGAAATGTGTCCGGTGCGCATGCAGCTCGTGAGCGCGCCGGAAGACTACCGGTGGTCGAGCTACCGGCATCACATCGGTCTCACGCTCGACAGCCTGATCACCGACCATCCGCTTTACTGGTCGCTCGGCAATACGCCGTTCGAGCGGCAACGCGCGTACCGCGAGCTCTGCGAACAGCCACTCGACGAACGCGAGGCAAGCCAGCTTCAGCAGGCCACGTTAAAGGGCTGGGTGCTCGGCAGCGACACGTATCGCGAATGGGCGGCGCGCGCGGCGAACCGGCGCGTGTCTCCATTGCCGCGCGGACGGCCGCGCAAAGTCCGCGAAACGCCGCAGACGCAATAAACGCAGCGAGCGCCCCACGCTCGATAGGCAATCAGAATCAACGGTTTATGCTTTGAACGGCATTCGGACATGCCGTTTTATTTTGCCCACTTTCGATATGGCACCAATAAAAGCGAGCCGCAATGCACCAAATTGATAATTGGGGATCGAACGCAACGTTTTATTTGCTATTCCGTTGATTCGTCGCGTATATTCCGAATTCCGGCGTTTTTGATATGTGCAGGATGCAGCCTCAGAAGCGCCTTCGCCGTTGCGGGTGTGCACGTGCGGCAATAGAAAAAACGGTTTAACGGCCTGTCCGGCCCCTCACAGACGGTGTCCCCATGAACGATCACCAGCAACCGGTTCACCCGGTTCCCGCCGCGCAAGGGTTGTACGACCCGCAAAACGAACATGACGCCTGCGGCGTCGGCTTCGTCGCTCATATCAAGGGCAAGAAAAGCCACCAGATCATCGAGCAGGGCCTGAAGATTCTGGAGAATCTCGACCACCGCGGCGCCGTCGGCGCCGATCCGCTCATGGGCGACGGCGCGGGCATCCTGATCCAGATTCCGGACGGTTTCTATCGCGAGGAAATGGCGAGGCAAGGCGTGACCTTGCCGCCGTTCGGCGAATACGGCGTCGGCATGGTGTTCCTGCCGAAGGAACACGCATCGCGTCTCGCCTGCGAGCAGGAGCTGGAGCGCACGGTCAAGGCCGAAGGCCAGGTCGTGCTCGGCTGGCGCGATGTGCCGGTCGATCACACCATGCCGATCTCGCCCACTGTGAAGGCGAGCGAGCCGCTGATCCGCCAGATCTTCATCGGCCGCGGCAAGGACATCATGGTGACCGACGCGCTCGAGCGGAAGCTGTATGTGATCCGCAAGACCGCGAGCCACCGCATCCAGGCGCTCAAGCTCAAGCACGGCAAGGAATACTTCGTGCCGTCCATGTCGGCGCGCACGGTGGTCTACAAAGGTCTGCTGCTGGCGGGTCAGGTCGGCGTGTACTACCGCGACCTGCAAGACGAGCGCACCGTGTCGGCGCTCGCGCTCGTGCACCAGCGCTTCTCGACCAACACGTTCCCGGCGTGGGAACTGGCTCACCCGTACCGCATGATCGCCCACAACGGCGAAATCAACACGGTGAAGGGCAACGTCAACTGGCTGAACGCGCGTACCGGCGCGATCGCGTCGCACGTGCTCGGCGACGATCTGCCGAAGCTGTGGCCGCTCATCTATCCGGGCCAATCGGACACGGCATCGTTCGACAACTGCCTCGAACTGCTCGTGATGGCCGGCTATCCGCTCGTCCACGCCATGATGATGATGATCCCGGAAGCCTGGGAACAGCACACGCTGATGGACGACAACCGCCGCGCGTTCTACGAATACCACGCCGCGATGATGGAGCCGTGGGACGGTCCCGCGGCAATCGCGTTCACCGACGGCCGTCAGATCGGCGCGACGCTCGACCGTAACGGCCTGCGTCCGGCGCGCTACATCGTCACCGACGACGACCTCGTCATCATGGCGTCCGAAGCGGGCACGCTGCCTATCCCCGAGTCGAAGATCGTCAAGAAGTGGCGTCTGCAGCCGGGCAAGATGTTCCTGATCGACATGGAGCACGGCCGCATCATCGACGACAAGGAACTGAAGGACAACCTCGCCAACGCGAAGCCGTACAAGAGCTGGATCGACGCCGTGCGCATTAAGCTCGACGAGATCGAGCCGAAGGCCGAAGACGTCGCGACGGAACGCCGCGAAGCCGCCGCGTTGCTGGATCGTCAGCAGGCATTCGGCTACACGCAGGAAGACCTCAAGTTCCTGATGGCGCCGATGGCGCAAGCCGGTGAAGAAGCCGTCGGTTCGATGGGCAACGACTCGCCGCTCGCGGTCATGTCCAACAAGAACAAGACGCTCTATCACTACTTCAAGCAGCTGTTCGCGCAAGTCACGAACCCGCCGATCGACCCGATCCGCGAAAACATGGTGATGTCGCTCGTGTCGTTCGTCGGTCCGAAGCCGAACCTGCTCGACACCAACAACATCAACCCGCCGATGCGCCTCGAAGTGTCGCAGCCGGTGCTCGACTTCAAGGACATCGCCAAGATCCGCGCGATCGATCAGTACACGGGCGGCAAGTTCAGCTCGTACGAACTGAACATCTGCTATCCGGTTGCGTGGGGCAAGGAAGGCATCGAGGCGCGTCTCGCGTCGCTGTGCGCGGAAGCCGTCGACGCCGTCAAGTCCGGCTACAACATGCTGATCGTGTCGGACCGCAAGACCGACCGCGACAACGTCGCGATCCCGGCGCTGCTGGCCACGGCCGCTATTCACACGCATCTCGTGCAGCAAGGTTTGCGCACGAGCACCGGTCTGGTCGTCGAAACCGGATCGGCGCGTGAGACGCATCACTTCGCGCTGCTCGCGGGCTATGGCGCGGAAGCCGTGCATCCGTACCTCGCGATGGAAACGCTCGCGCAGCTCGCGGCCGGCCTGAAGGGCGACCTGTCGGCGGAGAAGGCGATCTACAACTTCACGAAGGCGGTCGGCAAGGGCTTGCAGAAGGTCATGTCCAAGATGGGCATTTCGACCTACATGTCGTACACCGGCGCGCAGATTTTCGAAGCAGTCGGCCTCGCTGAAGACCTCGTGCAGAAGTACTTCAAGGGCACGTCGTCGAAGGTCGGCGGCATCGGTTTGTTCGACGTCGCCGAAGAAGCGATCCGTCTGCATCGCGATGCGTTCGGCGACAACGCGGTTCTCGCGAGCATGCTCGACGCGGGCGGCGAGTACGCGTATCGCGTGCGCGGCGAAGAACACATGTGGACGCCGGATGCGATCGCCAAGCTGCAACACTCGGCGCGCAGCAACTCGTATCAGACGTACAAGGAATACGCGCATCTGATCAACGATCAGACCAAGCGTCACATGACGTTCCGCGGCCTGTTCGAATTCAAGCTCGATCCGGCCAAGGCAATTCCGCTCGACGAAGTCGAACCGGCGAAGGAAATCGTCAAGCGTTTCGCGACCGGCGCCATGTCGCTCGGCTCGATCAGCACCGAAGCGCACGCCACGCTGGCGGTCGCGATGAACCGCATCGGCGGCAAGTCGAACACGGGCGAAGGCGGCGAGGACGAAAACCGCTATCGCAACGAACTGCGCGGCATCCCGATCAAGAACGGCGACACGATGAAGTCCGTCATCGGCGACGAAGTGATCGTCGACATTCCGTTGAAGGACGGCGATTCGCTGCGCTCGAAGATCAAGCAGGTCGCATCGGGCCGCTTCGGCGTGACGGCGGAATACCTCGCGTCCGCCGATCAGATCCAGATCAAGATGGCGCAGGGCGCGAAGCCGGGCGAAGGCGGCCAGTTGCCGGGCCACAAGGTGTCCGACTACATCGGCAAGCTGCGTTATTCGGTGCCGGGCGTCGGCCTGATTTCGCCGCCGCCGCACCACGACATCTATTCGATCGAAGATCTGGCGCAGCTCATTCACGATCTGAAGAACGCGAACCCGGCGGCGAGCGTCTCGGTGAAGCTCGTGTCGGAGTCGGGCGTCGGCACGGTTGCCGCGGGCGTTGCCAAGGCGAAGGCCGATCACGTCGTGATCGCGGGCCACGACGGCGGCACGGGCGCGTCGCCGCTGTCGTCGATCAAGCACGCCGGCACGCCGTGGGAACTCGGTCTCGCCGAAACGCAGCAGACGCTGGTGCTCAACCAGTTGCGCGGCCGTATCCGCGTGCAGGCCGACGGTCAGATGAAGACCGGCCGCGACGTCGTGATCGGTGCGCTGCTCGGCGCCGACGAATTCGGCTTTGCGACGGCGCCGCTCGTCGTCGAAGGCTGCATCATGATGCGCAAGTGCCATCTGAACACGTGCCCGGTCGGCGTAGCGACGCAAGATCCGGTGCTGCGTGCGAAGTTCAAGGGCCAGCCGGAACACGTCGTGAACTTCTTCTTCTTCGTCGCTGAAGAAGCACGCGAACTCATGGCGCAACTGGGCATCCGCAAGTTCGACGATCTGATCGGCCACGCCGAATTGCTCGACATGAAGAAGGGCGTCGAGCACTGGAAGGCGAAGGGTCTCGACTTCTCGCGCGTGTTCTACCAGCCGCAAGTGCCGGCCGAAGTCGCGCGCAAGCACGTGGAACAGCAGGATCACGGTCTCGATCGCGCGCTCGATCACACGCTGATCGAGAAGGCGAAGGCGGCCATCGAGAAGGGCGAGCATGTGTCGTTCATCCAGCCGGTGCGCAACGTCAATCGTACGGTCGGCGCGATGCTGTCCGGCACGATCGCGAAGAAGTACGGCCACGACGGCTTGCCCGACGACACAATCCACATCCAGTTGAAGGGCACGGCGGGCCAGAGCTTCGGCGCGTTCCTCGCGAAGGGCATCACGCTGGATCTCGTCGGCGACGGCAACGACTACGTCGGCAAGGGTTTGTCGGGCGGGCGGATCATCATTCGTCCCACGAACGATTTCCGCGGCAAGTCGGAAGAGAACATCATCTGCGGCAACACGGTGATGTACGGCGCGATCGAAGGCGAAGCCTTCTTCCGCGGCGTGGCGGGCGAGCGCTTCTGCGTGCGTAACTCGGGCGCGACGGCGGTTGTCGAAGGCACGGGCGACCACGGCTGCGAATACATGACGGGCGGCACGGTGGTCGTGCTCGGCGAAACCGGGCGCAACTTCGCAGCGGGCATGTCGGGCGGCATCGCTTATGTGTACGACCCGGACAACACGTTCGCGGGCAAGTGCAACAAGTCGATGGTCGCACTCGATCCGGTTCTGCAGCAGGCCGAGCAGGAACGCACGGTCGACCGCGGCCTGTGGCACGCCGGCACCACCGACGAAGCGCTGCTGAAGGGTCTCGTCGAACGTCACTTCCAGTTCACGGGCTCGCCGCGTGCAAAGGCGCTGCTCGAAAACTGGGACGCGTCGCGCCGTCAATTCGTGAAGGTGTTCCCGACCGAATACAAGCGCGCGCTCGGCGAAATGGCAGCGAAGAAAGCGAACAAGGAAGTGCTCGCCGCCTAAGCGCGGATTGAGCACTGACTGAACGCTGACTAAGCGCTAACCGCTCCCGCACAGTAGACGTCACCTTTAGCCGTACCCGCCGCCGCTCGACAATCCGATGCGCGGCGGGTCCAGATTACCCCTAGATACAGATAGAGAAGAGAACCACATGGGCAAGGCAACCGGTTTTCTCGAGTTCGAGCGCCGCCACGAGGCGTACGAAGCTCCGCTCACGCGTGTGAAGCACTACAAGGAATTCGTCGCGGCACTCACCGACGACGAAGCGAAGATTCAAGGCGCACGTTGCATGGACTGCGGCATCCCGTTCTGCAACAACGGCTGCCCGGTGAACAACATCATTCCGGACTTCAACGACCTGGTGTTCCATCAGGACTGGAAGACCGCGATTGAAGTGCTGCACTCCACGAACAACTTCCCGGAATTCACGGGCCGCATCTGCCCGGCGCCGTGCGAAGCAGCGTGCACGCTCGGCATCAACGACGATCCGGTCGGCATCAAGTCGCTCGAACACGCGATCATCGACAAGGCGTGGGCCGAAGGCTGGGTCGCGCCGCAGCCGCCGAAGCACAAGACCGGCAAGAAGGTCGCCGTGGTCGGTTCGGGCCCTGCTGGCCTGGCCGTCGCGCAGCAACTCGCGCGCGCGGGCCACGAGGTCACCGTGTTCGAGAAGAACGACCGCATCGGCGGCCTGCTGCGTTACGGCATTCCCGACTTCAAGCTCGAGAAGTGGCTGATCGACCGCCGCATGCGCCAGATGGAAGCGGAAGGCGTGACGTTCCGCGCCAACGTGTTCGTCGGCAAGGCGGATTCGCTGCCGCCGTACATCGGCAACACGGCGAAGGAAACCATCACGCCCGAGCAGTTGAAGGAAGACTTCGACGCGGTCGTGATCGCCGGCGGTTCGGAAACGCCGCGCGATCTGCCGGTGCCAGGACGCGAGCTGGAAGGCATTCACTATGCAATGGAATTCCTGCCGCAGCAGAACAAGGTCAACGCCGGCGACAAGGTCGCGAACCAGTTGCTCGCGAAGGGCAAGCATGTGGTCGTGATCGGCGGCGGCGATACGGGCTCGGACTGCGTGGGCACGTCGAATCGTCATGGGGCGAAGAGCGTCACGCAATTCGAACTGCTGCCGCAACCGCCGGAAGAAGAGAACAAGCCGCTCGTGTGGCCGTACTGGCCGATCAAGCTGCGCACGTCGTCGTCGCATGACGAAGGCTGCTCGCGCGATTGGGCGGTCGCCACGAAGCGCCTCGAAGGCAAGAACGGCAAGGTCGAAAAGCTGATCGCGGCACGCGTCGAATGGAAGGACGGCAAGATGGTCGAAGTGCCGGGTTCGGAGTTCGAAATGAAGGCCGACCTCGTGCTGCTCGCGATGGGCTTCACGCAGCCGGTGTCGCCGGTGCTCGAGGCGTTCGGCGTCGACAAGGATGCGCGCGGCAACGTGCGTGCTTCCACTGAGGGCGACAAGGCGTATTACACGTCGGTGGACAAGGTGTTCACGGCGGGCGACATGCGTCGCGGCCAGTCGCTCGTGGTGTGGGCGATCCGCGAAGGTCGTCAGTGCGCGCGTTCGGTCGATGCGTTCCTGATGGGTCATTCGGAACTGCCGCGTTAAACGTCTGTCTCGCCGCCAGCCAGGGTTTGCAGGAAGAGGTGGAGACGACGACGGTGCCTGCTTCGCGTTATAGCGGCAGCACCGCCGAGAGCAGTGAGAATAAAGCCGGGCACCTGAGAAGGTGACCCGGCTTTTTAACGTGCGGTTTCTGCGTCCCCTAGTGCCTTAAATTGCGCAGAGGCTAGCTACTTCCCATAACGCGCCAGCGTCAGCCCGTCCAGATCGATCTCCGGTTCGCGCTGCGTGATCAGATCCGCAACCACACGCGCCGAGCCCATCGACATCGCCCAGCCCGTCGAGCCGTGGCCGAGGTTGAGCCACAGGTTGCCGATGCCCGAAGGTCCGAGCAACGGTGCGCCGTCGGGCGTCATCGGGCGGCGGCCGACCCAGAAATGCGCGGACGTCGGCGCCGCGGCGTGCGGAAACCAGTCGGCCAGCACTTTCATCAGCGTCTGCAACGCCTGCTCGCGCAGCGTCGCGTCGCGGTTGCCGAGTTCCGCCGTGCCGGCCACCCGCAGGTTATCGCCGAAACGCGTGATCGCCGTCTTCAGCGATTCGTCCATGAGCGCGGCGCGCGGGGCCTTTTCGTCGTCGATCACAGGCAGCGTCGCCGAATAGCCTTTCACCGGATAGAGCGGCACCTTCACGCCAAGCGGCGCGAGCAACGCCGCACTGTCGACGCCCAATGCCACGACCACGCTGTCGGCCGGCACCGTCTCCGCGCCGCGCTCGCTTTCGACACGCACCGCGCGCACGACGCCGCCTTCCACGTCGAGCGATGTCACGCGCGTGTCGAAGCGAAAGCGCACGCCATGACGTTCGCAGATGGCGCGGAGTTCACGCGTGAAGCGCGCGCAGTCGCCGGCTTCGTCGTCGGGAAGATGGACGCCCGATACCGGCGTCGCGCGTGCCCAGCGCAGGCCCGGCTCGATGTCGACGCATTGCGCGGCGCTCACTTCCCGATAAGCGATGCCCGCGTCGCGCAGCACCGCGAGCGCCGGCTGTGCGAGTTCGACGTCGTACTCGCTGCGAAAGAGTTGCAGGTAGCCTTGGCTGCGGCCGTAATCGAACGGATGACGGCTGCGGAATTCGCGCAGACACTCGCGGCTGTAGTAAGCGATGCGCTGCATCCGCTGCTTGTTGACGCGAAAGCGCTCGAGCTCGCATTCGCGCAGCCAGCGCGCGATCCAGCGCCATTGAGCCGGGTCCAAAGTCGGCCGGAAAATCAGTGGCGAAGCGGGCTTGAACAGGTACTTGAGAATCTTGGTCGGCATGCCGGGCGCGGCCCACGGCGTCACATAGCCGGGTGCGATCACGCCCGCGTTGCCGAAGCTCGTGGCGAGCGCGACGTCCGGCTCGCGTTCGAGCAGCGTCACCTCGCAGCCTTGCTGGCGCAGGTAGAAGGCGGTGGCGACGCCGATCACGCCGCCTCCGAGAACAATCGTTTTCATGTGCTGTTATCAGGCAAATCAGCGGCGACGTCGGGTCGCGATCTCAGGTCGCAACTCAGGCCGCCATGTCATGCAGCAGGATGCGCCGCGCCGAGCACCTTGCCCTTCGTCTCAGGCAGGCACAAAGCGGCGACGATCACGAGCAGATAACCCGAACCGGCGACAATCCCCATTGCCTTCACGAGCGACATGCCCTGCGAAAGCGTGCCGACGAGAATCGGAAAGAACGAGCCGAAGCCGCGCCCCAGGTTGTAGCAGAAGCCCTGGCCCGATCCGCGAATCGCGTTCGGATACAGCTCCGACAGATACGCGCCCACGCCGGCGAAAATACCTTGCACGACGATGCCGAGCGGAAAGCCGAGCGCGAGCATCATGCCGTCGGTGATCGGCAGCATCGTGTAGATCATGCCGAGCACGAACGAGCCGATCGCGAACAGGATGAACGACGCGCGCCGGCCGATCTTGTCGCACAGAATCGCGCCGACGATATAACCGGTGAACGAGCCGACGATCAGCACGATCAGATAGCCGCTCGTGTTGAACACCGACAGATGGCGCACAGTCTTCAGATAGGTCGGCAGCCAGGTGGTAATCGCGTAATAGCCGCCGAGCATGCCGGTGCATAAGGCGCTGCCGAGCAGCGTGGTGCGCAGATGAGGCAGCGAGAAAATCTGCAGGAAATGCGCGGTCTCGAGGCCGCTGTCGCGCGCGCGGCGCGTCTCGAGATAAATGTCCGGGTCGCTGACGTTGCGGCGAATGTAGATGATCCACGCCGCGGGCAGGAGGCCGATCCAGAAACAGGCGCGCCACGCGACTTGCTCCGGCAGCAACGCAAAGAACGCCCAATAGACGATGGCCGCGGCCGCCCAGCCGAACGACCAGCTGCTCTGAACGGTCCCGACGGCTTTCGCTCGATGCTGCGGCGAGCGTATCGTCTCGGCCATCATGATCGTGACCACTGACCATTCACCGCCGAAGCCGATGCCTTGTAGCGTGCGTGTCGCGAGCAGTTGCCAGAACGAATGCGTGAAGCCGGACAGAAACGTGAACAGCGCGAAAGTCGCGATGGTCCATTGCAGCACGCGGATGCGGCCATAGCGGTCGGCCAGAATGCCGGCAAGCCATCCGCCGAGCGCCGATGAAATCAGCGAACTCGTCGCGATCATGCCCGCTTCGCTTTTGCTCATGCCCCACGTCGCGATCAGCGTTGGAATCAGGAACGAGTAGATCATGAAGTCGAACGCGTCGACCGCGTAGCCGCCGAAACCCGCGTAGAGCGTGCGGCGTTCCCGCTGCGTCAATTCGGTGAACCATTGGAGAGAAGGCATGTTTGTTGTGTTCTCCTGGGCTTTTCTTGTGTGCGTGCGGCTCGAGGGGAGGTCTTTGTATTCTACGGGGCGAGGCGTCGTGCGGCCACTTGTGGTCAAAATTGGCAGCAGACGGTAAGCAGGGAGTAAGCAGCCGACAGGAGACGAAATGCCTGGGAGAATGGCTTAAGAAGCGCTTTTTCGCGCGTGATTGCAGCGGGCATATCGGAAGCGCGCGCGGCACGGGCAAAGACCAAGCTGACCGTTGCTTACGAACTAATACGTCGTAACCAAAAAAATATTGGAAACGTTAAACTGCGCCCGCAGCGCTCAGGCTGCACTTTTTTTACTCACCTCGCGCATGACACATCAGATCGCCTAATGCCCGCCACCGCGAAAACCTGTCCGGCAACTCGCCGCCACCTTGTTCCCCCGGCCATGCCCGCGCACTCGCTGGCGGCATGCGCGTCGCGACGGACGTTCCTGAAGCGCTCCGCCAGCGTGCTGCTGGTGTCCGGCGTGGGCAGTTCGCTGCTTTCCGCATGCGGCGGCGGCCTCGGCGACGAGCAGAGCGACACGCCGCGGCTTGCATCGGTGGACAATTTCCGCGATGTCGCGGGCGCTGCGGCCGGCTATCCGACCGTCGACGGCAAGAAGATGCGGCGCGGCCTCTTTTTCCGCGCGAATGTGCTGACGCTGAGCGTGGCCGATCAGACGGAAATGGAGCGGCTCGGCATTGCGAGCGTCTACGATTTGCGCACGCCGGGCGAGGTCGAACGAACCGCCGACATCGTTCCTCGCGGCGCGGTTTCGCAAACGCTCGATGTGCTCGGTGTGCGCGACTTCACGCCGCCGCCTTTCGATTCAGCCGCTGGCGCGACCGCGTTCATGGAGTCGCAGGCGCGCGGCTATGTGACCGGCGCGGCGCAGCGGGCGAACTTCGGCGCGCTGCTGCGCCAGCTCGCGGACGGCACGGGCCCGCAGCTCTTTCATTCCAACGCGGGTAAGGATCGCGCCGGCTGGGTCGCGGCGCTGCTGCAGAGCATTGCGAATGTGCCGCTCGACGTGATCATGCAGGACTATCTGCTGAGCAATGTCTACCGCGCGCAGGCCATCAGGTCGATGAAGGAAACATTGCGCGCGCAGGACGGCGACGCGCTCGCCGCGATTCAGGAACCGTTGCTTGGCGTGCAGGAAAGTTTTCTGCAGGCGGGCTTCGATCAGGTGCAGACGAGCTACGGCACGATGACGCGCTATCTGACTGACGGGCTTGGCGTATCGGAGGCGGCTATCGAGAGCTTGCGGAGCCGGTTGGTTGTTTGAGACTGGCGGCGAGGGAGCGGGTGAGGCGCGTGGGCCGAGCGGGCTAGCTTAAAACAGCGGCTGAAGATGCGCGCCAAGCGCGCAAACCAAACGCGCAAACCAAACGCGCAAACCAAACGCGCAAACCAAACGCGCAAACCAAACGCGCGGGCCGAACGCGCGGGCCGAACGCGCGGGCCGAACACGCAGGCCAAACACGCAGGCCAAACACGCAGGCCAAACACGCAGGCCGAACACGCAGGCCAAAACACGCAGGCCGAACACGCAGGCCGAACACGCAGTCAAAAAAAATCCGCCCCGGATACGCGGGCGGACTGAGAAGGGCGGCATCGAGGTTGCCGGGGTCGACTATAAGGCCCGCGATCATGCGTTAGCCGATGCGGTAAGGCAGCGTAAGCGCGCGCCTTGCGCCGCGCCGCGCAGTGCGATCACGACCGCTACCGCTACCACGAGCCCACCTGTCATGTCGATGTCGACGCAGGCACCGCCACCACCCCCACCGGCAACTCAATACACACTTCCAGCCCACCCTCGGCGTGATTGCGCACGTGGCAACGTCCGCCGCGATCGTGCGCGAGCCGTGCGACGATCGCGAGACCGAGACCGCAATGGCCTTCGCCGCCGCGCGCGGCGTCGAGCCTCACGAACGGTTTCATCGCGGCGGCAATGCGGTCGTCGGGAATGCCCGCGCCATGATCCCGCACGCTGATGACCCAATGTCCGTCGCTGCGCGCGGTGCGGATATCGACGGGCGGCGCGCCATGTTCGAGTGCGTTATCGACGAGGTTGGTCGCCAGCCGATCGAGCAGCGTGCGCGGCAACGTGAACGACGGGCCGGCACGCAGATCCAGCGCGAACAGCCGGGCTTCGCCGCCCGCGTCCTGCGAGCCCGAGCCATCGACGGCGCTGTCAATCACACTGTCACCCACACCATCACTATCCGAAAACTGCTCGCGCAAGAATTCGTCGACCTGAACCGGCGGACCGGCATCGGCGGATTGACCGGCGAACTCCAGAAACTGCTGGACGATGTTAGTCAGCGAATCGACATCGCGAATCAGCCCGGCACGCTCGCTTTCCGCGACCAGCACGCTCGCGCGCAGCTTCAGGCGCGTGAGCGGCGCTTTCAGGTCGTGCGCGACGCCGGCGAGCATGACCGCCTGGTCGTCGCCGGCCTCGTTCAGGCGCCGCATCATGTCGTTGAACGAGCCAATCAGCTCGCGCAGTTCGCGCGGGCCTTGCACGGTCACCGGTTCCGGCCGGCCGCCCGAACCGAAGACGCGCGCGGCGTCGGCGACGCGCGACAGCGGACGCTGCATCTGCCACACCGCGAACAGCGACAGGATCAGCGCGGCGGCCAGCATCGAAATGGCTTCGATCAGAAAGCGCGGCGGCGGCGGCAGATCGACCGGCAGCACGACCCAGTTCGACTTGCCCGGAAACAGCACCCACAGTTGCGGCGGACGCAGATCGTCGACGGCAATCTGGGTGCCTGGCGGAAGCGTCTCACGCAGATGCTGCGTCAACTGAACAACCAGGTGCTCGGTGGGTTCGCGCAGATGGACGCTCGGCGGCATGTTCCACGTCGGAACCAGATGCACGCGCATGGCCGGCGCGAGCGCGGCGCCCTTGATCGGCTCGCCGTTGATGGCCTGAAGCGCCAGCACGACGCCGCGCGCAAAGCCGTCGATCTCATGGCGCGGCGGCTGCATCACCACCAGCACGAACCAGCCGGCCTGAATCGCCAACAGCACCGCCGTCGAAAGCAACGCCATTCTGCCGAACAGCGTGTTCAGCGGGTTTCTCATGCGTTCGAGGCGGCCTCGTCGGAGAACGGTGTACCGTCGGCGTCGGGTACGAAAACATAGCCCTTGCCGCGCACCGTTTGCACGTAGCACGGATTGGACGGATCGTCCTCGATCACGCGCCGCAGACGCCAGATCGGCACGTCGAGGCTGCGATCGCGGAAGGCGAGGTTGTCGCGATGCACGAGGTCGTGAATCAGCACACGCGACAACACCTTGTACGGGTTGTTGACGAAGATCTTCAGTAGCGCGAACTCACTGTCGCGCAACGGCAGCTTCGTATCGGCGCGCGACAGCGAGCGTGTGGCGAAGTCCAGTTCGAACGGGCCGAACCTGTACGGCTTGCGGGCTTCCGGCGCGCTCGTGGTCGACGGCCCGCGGCGGCGCAGCACCGTGTGGATGCGCGCGAGCAGTTCGCGCGGATCGAAGGGCTTGGTCAGATAGTCGTCCGCGCCGAGCGACAGCCCGACGATGCGGTCGGCCACCGTGCCGCGCGCCGTCACGAAGATCACCGGAATGTCGTCGCCGGCGGCGCGCAGCGCGGTGAGCGCGCGCAGGCCGTCGGTGTTCGGCATCATGATGTCGAGCACGACGACCGACGGCCGTTCGCGCTCGAGCCGGCGCTGGAGATGGGTGCCGTCATGCAGCACCGACGCGTCAAAGCCGTTCGACTGCAAGAACTTGCAAAGCAGATCGCGTACGACCGGATCGTCGTCGACGATAAGGACCTGTGGATTCATGGCGAAATTCTAGACCGGCGCGCGCGACGCGCGGCCGACTGTTTTCTTACCAATGCTTACCCGATGCGGTGCGAGTTTTTCGGCGCGATTCTGGCGCAATTGGGCGCAATGTTCGCACACGCGAGCGTAAGGCCCGTCAACCAAGGTTCACAGCATATTTCAGCACTGCCGCTTCTGGCAACGCGGGCGCGCGTGCGGGCCTCGCATTCGATGTGCGCACGCGGTATTTCTCGAAACAGTTTGCGCACAACGGCAAGTGCCGGAAAGCACTCGCAACGCGTCGTAAGCACCGTCGAAAAGCGCGCTTTTCTTCGTGCATCGGCGAGGCGTGGGCGGCGAGATGATTCGTCCTGCGATACGTCGCGCCGCACGCCGGCAGAGCTTCAGGCTCTCATCCGGCGCACGCGGTGCGCGACCGACATCTTGCCAAACCCAGCCCAACCAGCGCCATGCGAGGCTCATCATGACTGTTCCCAGCAACCTCAATTCCACCCATTTTTCTTCGATTGCGCCCACCAAGGCGACGGAAAAGCCGGCGTCCAACGGCAGTTCCGCAGCGACAAGCGGGAGCGGCAGCGGCAACGCGCAAGCCAAGGGCTCGGCGACTCAGCCGCAGCCGCAGCCGTCGGTGCCCGCGGGCCTCGTCGGCCATCACGTCAACACGACCGCCTGACGTACCGAGGCGCGCGTGTCGACATCAATAATTTCCGGGCGCGTCGTGCGCGCCGCTGCGTGGCTCGCGCTCGGCGCGGCGCTGTTGCCGGTCGACGGCTGCGCCGTTGCCGCGCTGCCTTGCCGGCTGACCTCGGCGACGCTGAAGATCATCCCGGTCGTCGGCCATGCGGCGGCCACGCCGTTCGACATCTGCTCATCCGCGATCGATTGAAACATGAGACCACAACGGATTGCCTGCGCGCTGGCGCTGCTGTGCGGCACATTCTCGCTGACCGTGCCGGCGCAGCCGGCGGCGCGCGATGCGGGCGCCGCAGCTTCGGCGCCGGCATCGAAGGACGCATTCGCCGACGCCCGCCGACGCGCGCAGGACACGCCATTCGCATTCCGCGGCATTGCGCTCGGCATCACGCTCGATGAATTCCGCGCCGGTTCGAAAGTGCGTGCGACGCCGGTCGGCAGCGTGCCGGTCTGCGAGACGGACGTGCAGGCGGGCGCGCTCGGCATGCGGCTGAAGTCGCACGAGAGTCTGACCGTCGCGTGCCGCTGGGCGCATCGCGACGATAACGGTTGGGCGCTGTCGCAAGCGGTCGTCGACGGTGCGCCGGCGGCCGAGCATGTGCTGCGTTTCGCGCGCATGGAAGGGCAAAGCGCGCTGCGGCTCTACGAGATTTCCTTCGTGATCGACGAAGTCACCGCCGAAGATCTGCGCGACGCGCTCGCGGACCGCTACGGCCCGCCGCGTCATGCGACGCGGAACGTGTCGTCGCCGGGCGCGTTGCCGGTCTACGTGTGGGAAAACGCGGTCAGTTCGATCACGTTGTGTTTCCTGCCGGGCACGCGCAACGGCACGCTCACTTATCTGCTGAAGGGGTCGGACGCATGGGTGAAGTCCGTCGTGCGGCAGTGGCAGGCGAGCGATGCAGAAGCCGGTTGATGCAGCGGCACCGATGCGCGGATCAGCACCATTCAGCGAGGGAGTAAACCCGATGCCTACGCTACGTTTTTCCGTCGCGCTATGCGCGGCGGCATGTGTGTCCGCTTGCGCGAGCGGACAGAGGTCGATTGTCGAAACACCGATGGCGCCGCCGCTCGTGTCCGCGCCGCTGAACGTCAACACGCAGGGCGCGATCTATCAGGCGGGCACGCTGATGGTGCTGTACGAGACGCCGCGCGCGCAACACATCGGCGACGTGCTGACGATCCGTCTGTCCGAGTCGTATAGCGGGAACAACAGTTCGACGGCGGCTGCGAGCCGGGCGAGCAGCATCACCGCCGATGCCGCCGATAAATCGACGGGCGCCGCCGCGCGGCTCGCGAGGCTCTTCAACATCGGCTCGGCCAGCACGGAATTCAAAGGACAAGGCAGTCTCACCGACGCGAGCGCGATGACCGGCACACTCGCCGTGACCGTGATCGGCACGATGCCGACCGGCAACCTGGTCGTGTCGGGCGAAAAGGTGATTTCGATGGGCGGCAACCGCGACCGCTTGCGGCTGTCAGGCGTGGTGAATCCTAAGGATATCGAAACAGGCAACTACGTCGCGTCGAGCAAGGTCGCGAATGCGCGCATCGAGCAGGCCGGCTCCGGCATGATCTCCGACGCGACGACGATGGGCTGGCTGCAGAGGATGTTTTTGAGTGTGCTGACTTTCTGAGGCGGCGTCACGAACGCGCTCACTGCGCAGCCGCGCCCGCTCCGCGCTCGGCCGCGCCGATCTCGCCGTCCGGCACGAACACATAGCCGCGTCCCCACACCGTTTGCACGTAGCGCGGCTCGGACGGATCGACCTCGATCAGCCGACGCAAACGCCAGATCGACACATCGAGACTGCGGTTGCGATGCGTCTCGCTATTGCCATGCAGTTTTTCGAGCAGTTGCCCGCGAGTGAGGACGGTCATCGCGTGAGTGACGAACACTTTCAGCATCGCGAATTCGCTTGAGCGCAGCGTGATGCGTTCGCCGTCGCGGCGCAATTCACGCGCCGGGAAATTCACCTCGAAGCGGCCGAAGCGATACGGCGCGCGTTGCTCGGGCGCGCTCGGCGCAATCGAGCCGCGACGGCGCAGCACCGTGCGAATCCGCGCGACGAGTTCGCTCGGTTCGAACGGCTTGCCCAGGTAATCGTCCGCGCCGAGTTCGAGACCGATCACACGGTCGATCGGATCGGCGCGTGCGGTCAGCAGAATCACGGGGATATCGTCGCCCGCCACGCGCAGCGCGCGCAGCGCACTGATGCCGTCGAGCTCGGGCATCATGATGTCGAGCACGACCAGCGCGGGACGCTCGTCCTGAAGTTTGCGCTGCAGCGCCATGCCATGTTCGAGCGTGGCAACCTTGAAGCCGCGCCCTTCGAGATACTGACTGACGAGCTCACGTACGACGGGGTCGTCGTCGACGACCAGAATGGATTGGTTCATTCAGGTCATCTTAGTGATCCGCGCGCGCGCAGCAAAGCGGCTAACGCTTTCCAATCCTTTCTCGCGTAAGAGAAAGCAACCGGCATGCGGCTAGTTGACCTGCGAGGTCTGAATGGTCTGCCGTGTTTCGCGGCCGAAATCGGTCCGGTCGATCACCATCTTGTCGATCAACCCATTGAGCTTGGTCGACGCCGACGAGAAGCGGTCGCTGTTCAGGCCGCCCGTCTGGTAGCGCGCGGTGACGAGAATGCGGCCACTCTGCACGAGCGTCAAATCGATGACCGACAGATACTGGATCGCGTCGTCGCTGAACGAGCGGCGGCCGTAGTCGATCGCCGCGTTGTAGACGAGGCGCGCCTCGCAGCCGGCGGGCGAGGTGCCGGGATTGTAGACATCCGAACGAATGCCGCGGCGATCAAGCGCGAGTTGCAGCGCCGGCACGAAATCGCCGACCGACACAGCAGCGTTCACTTCGATGCAAACGTGCCGCACATCCGCGGGACGGCCGCTCACGAAGGTCGGCGACGAATAGTTCGCGGCGATGGCGTAGCCGGCCTGGATCACGGAGCCGGTGGCGTCGGCTGCCTGGATCAGCGTCCACGCGCAGCCGTTCAGTCCGACCGTCAACGTCGTACAGGCGACGAACCGCGCGCTCGGCCGCCGCAACCTGACCCAGGCCGCGCGAGGGGCTCGCGTCAAAGCGTTAGCGCGTTTCGTGGTCAGGAAGGTCATCAAGCGGAGCCAAATGCGATAAAGGCAAGCCATGCGGATCGGCTGAGCGAAGCGAAATGCGGCGGAACGCGCATCGTCCTCGACGTGTCTGCATTCAGCGCGCGACGCGCAGCCGCAACTCGTTTTGCCCTTGCACGCTCGCAGTGACATTCACGCGCCGCTCGGCGGTCGTCACGATGAAATGCTGGCGCGTCGGCGTGTTCACGTCATGCACGACGTTCGGAAAGCACGCGGCGATGTCGGCGCCGATTTCCTCGAGCGGATCGTTGACGACACCGTCGGCTTGCCAGTGCGCGCGCCAGTGGCAGTCGTACGCGTGCGCGTTGGCGCGGCAGTCTTCGGCGCTCGCGACGCCCGGCAGTTGCGCGGCCGGTTGCGTGTGCAATTGCTTGTAGTCGGATGCTTCGACGATGTGCCTGAGCGCGGGGCACACGTCGGCGGGTTCGTTCGGCGGCGTGGTTTGCGCGGCATGAGCAAGATGAGCGGCACTTCCGAGCAGCACGGCCGCGGAGAGAGCAAGGCCGAGCCGGTGAATCGAAGGATAAGAGCGGCGATCGAATGACATGAGCGAGAGTCCGTTAGCAGTGGATGGCGTGCGGGCCGCAGGGGACGGCGCGCACGACTATCGTCGCTGTTTCGGGCTCGTTTCAAAGGGCTGAAAAGCTTGCCCGCTTCGCAAATGCTTTCGAGGTGTTCTCGCGTGTTTCGGGATCTTGCCGCGGCTCGCGCGAATGTGAGTACGGGTGCGGGCGCGTTGGCGAATTGCGCGCGGCGGTGTGAATCAGCCGAGCGTCAGTCCGCCGTCGACGTGGATCACCTGGCCGGTGATGTGACGCGCTTCGTCGGAAAGCAGGAAGGCGATCAGCGCGGCAATGTCGGCGGGCTCGGCGATGTGGCCGAGCGGTGTCGATTCCGCGGCACGCGTCCACACGGCGGCGTTATCGGCGCTCGGTCCGCGGTCCTTGCGCGTATAGCCGGGCGCGACGCAATTCACGGTCACGCCGTGCGGCGCGAGTTCGGCGGCTGCGGTTTTCGCGAGCGACTCGAGCGCCGCCTTGGCCGCGGCGGTCGCGGCAAACGGCGTATCCGCGCGATAACGATGCGCGACGAACGAACTCAACGCGATCACTCGGCCTCGCTTCGAGGTTTCCAACGCAGGCGTGGCGCGCTTCACGAGCGCCGCGAAGGCGGCGGGCATCGCGGCGAATGCGGCGCCGAGCACATCGGAGTCGAGCGCCTGAAGCGTCTGACGCTGCGCGTGGCCCGCGTTCGCGACCAGTTGATCGAGTGCGCCGAAGTTCGCGAGCGTTTGATGCACCACATGTTCCGCGGCGCCGCGCTCGGCGAGATCGCCCGTCACCGTTGCGCAGGCCGCGCCGTTCGCGCTGCAATCGGCGGCAACCTGCGCGAGACGCTCGCGCGACTCGCGCTCGGCGCCGCGTGCGTGCAGCATCAGCGCGGTGCGCGGCGCGGCGATCCGCCGGGCCAGCGCCGCGCCGATGCCGGAACCCGCGCCGGTGATCAGCACGACGCGGTCAAAGCCCGCACTGGGTTCGCTCGCTGCGGCGCTCTCCGGGTTCATGCCGCGACCGCTTCGCCGGCGCGCTCGACTTCGAGCGTTTCGTCATGGAACGCCGCCAGCGATTCGCGATGCGCGACGCTGACGATGGCCGCCTTCGGCAGCCGCTCGGTGAAGAGGCGATAAAGACGCGCTTCGTTCTCGGCGTCGAGCGCGCTCGTCGCTTCGTCGAGGAACAGATAGTCGGGCTTGTGCAGCAGCACGCGCGCGGCGGCGAGGCGCTGTTGCTCGCCCGGCGAGAGAACGCGCGTCCAGTGCGCGGATTCCTGCAAACGGTCCGCGTATTGCGACAGGTGGCAAACGACGAGCGCCTCGCGGCATTCCTCGTCGGTATACGTGTCGGCCGCCGACGGATACGCGAGCGCCGCCTTCAGCGTGCCGATCGGCATGTAGCTCACTTGCGGAATGAACATCATGCGGGCGTTGACCGGCGCGTCGATGGCTCCATCGCCGAACGGCCACAAGCCGGCGAGCGCGCGCATCAGCGTGCTCTTGCCCGAGCCGGACGGCCCGCGCACGAGCCAGCGCGAGCCCGGATGAATCACGATGTCGCGGATGCGCGAGAGCGGGCTGCCGTTCGGAAGCGCGAGCTGGAGGCCGTCGGTGGAGAGCTTGTCGGCGTCGACGAAATGCAGGTTGATGCCGCCGTGCGCGGTGGCCGGCGAGACGGATTCCTTCAGACGCGGCGCATGCACGACCCGCTTGAATTCGCGCAGACGGTTGACCGTGGCGCGCCATTCGACCAGCGTCGAGTAACTGTTGATGAACCACGAGAACGAATCGCTGACCGTGTTGAATGCGCTGGAGATTTGCATCAGCACACCGAACGTGAAGGCGCCCGCGAAATAACGCGGCGCGGCGACGACGAGCGGAAAGATGATCGCGATCTGACCGTAGAAGCTCAGCACGAAGGTGAGCCGCTTCGTGTACTTCATGACCTGCCACCAGTTATCGCGGATGCGGCCGAACAGCGAATGGGCGTTGGTCTTCTCCGTGTCCATGCCGTTGTAGAACGCGATCTGCTCGGCGTTCTCGCGCAGACGGATCAGGCCGAAACGGAAATCGGCCTCGACTTTCTGCGCCTGATAGTTGATCGGCACGAGCGGATGACCGACTTTCTGGATCACGAGCGAGCCGACCACTGCGTACAGCGCGGCTGCCCACACCATGTAGCCGGGAATGTGCAGCGGCACGCCGCCGAGCGTGATGGTCAGCGCGCCGGCCAGCGCCCACAGGATCGTGATGAACGAGACGAGCGTGACGACCGTGGACAGCAGATCGAGCGTGAGCGACAGCGTGGTCGTGGCGAACGACTGCAGGTCGTCGCTGATCCGCTGGTCGGGGTTGTCGGCGAGGCGGTCGCGCTCGATCCGGTAAAACGCGCTGTCGTGCAGCCACTCGTTCAGATAGCGCGTGGTCAGCCATTGACGCCAGCGAAAGCCGAGCATCTGGCGCATATAGCGCCCGTACACCGCGAGGATGATGTAGCCGAACGCGAGCCCGGAAAAGATCATCAGCAGATGCGGGAAGTCGCGTACGTTCTTGGTTTGCAGCGCGTTATAGAAGTCGGCGCTCCAGCGGTTCAGGCGGACGTTGATCCATACCACCGCGAGGTTCATCGCAATGATCGCGATGAGCATCCCCCACGCCGTCTTTTTTTCTTCCGACACCCAGTAAGGCTTGATGAGGCTCCATGCGGAGACTTTCTCGTCGGGCGGCAGCGCGGGGCTGACAGAAGTATTCGTTGTCATGAGCGTCCTGGGAGTGCTGTTCGATTCGGGCCGGTCCACGCGGGCCGACCGTTCGCGGGTCTTCGTATCTGTGCGTGTGCATCTATGCTGGCGCGGCGGCTGACGGCCGGGCGCCGCGGCGACTGCCGATTCTGGCGCGAAGCCCTTAAGCGAAAATTAATTCGCGGCGCCGGCGCAAAGCCGGCAGTCATTGCTGCCGCCTCTGCGCGAGCACCGCCGCGACATAACCGCCAACCGTTCGCGCGATGCCGCGTTTTCCGCGTCATCTCTCGTGGCATTGTGCCAGAGCGGTGGGCCGCTCATCCGGCTAAAGCGTAAGGCGCAAAAGGTGGTGCCGGATCAAGCCGCGCGCGCCGCGATGCGCCGCTCGTTTGCGAGCGCCGCGCCTTTTATGGTCTAATGACCTTCGACGAAACAGGGGTGCTTTGCACTTGAGCGGCGTGATTCTCGCGCTGCGGCTGCGAGGCTGAGAGAGACCCTTTGCACCCGATCCGGGTAATACCGGCGCGGGAAGTTTCCGGAAGCAGCCAGTCTTCCATTCCCCGCCGGGCGGCGTACTTCATTGGAGTACGCATGTTGCCTGGCCGGCCTTGCCCGCCGGTTTCGTCCTGGGTACGCGCTTTTTGTCGGCCGTACGGAAAGGACTCGATGACCGCCTATTGTTCAGTTATGTGTTTTGCTCCTTGTCGCGCCGTTCTTGACGCGCGCTGCATTGCTTTTGTCCGTCGTATCGAAGCGGAGCGCGCACGATGAGCCGCGCCGCACAACCCGATTTCGCTGTGCTCGGCGGCGGTCTGTGCGGGCGCCTCGTCGCGTGGCGGCTCGCCGGAGAAGGACATCGCGTGGCGCTTTATGAGCGCGGCGACGCCGACGGCTCGCAGGCCGCCGCGTGGGTCGCGGCCGCCATGCTCGCGCCGCTTGCCGAAGCCGCCAGCGCCGAACTTCTGATCACGCGGCTCGGCGCGGCATCGCTCGAAACCTGGCCGCAAGTGCTGGCCGGGTTGCCCGAGCCGGTGTTTTTCCAGCGCAATGGCACGCTCGTCGTCTGGCATCACGCGGATCGGACCGAGGCGCCGCTGTTCGAAAGACGCGTGCGCTCGAACGCGCCGGCCGAACTGCTGGACGGCGGCTTCGTCACGCTCGCCGGCGCGCAACTCGGTGCGGCCGAACCCGCGCTCGCGGGGCGCTTCAATCAGGGCTGGCTGCTGCCGCGCGAAGGTCAACTGGACAACCGCCAGGTGCTGCGCGCGTTGGCCGCGGGTCTTGCGCAACGCGGTGTGGAAACGCACTGGAATACGCCCGTGCTCGATGGGGCGCTGCCGCCTGCGCGCATCACCATCGACTGCCGCGGCCTCGGCGCGAAACCCGTGCTGCCGACGCTGCGCGGCATCCGCGGCGAAGTCGCGCGCGTGCACGCGCCCGGCATTAATCTGACGCGGCCGGTGCGGCTGCTGCATCCCCGTTATCCGCTCTACATCGCGCCGAAGCAGGACGATTTGTATGTGATCGGCGCCACCGAGGTGGAAGGCGAGGACATGTCGCCCGTCAGCGTGCGATCCGCGCTGGAGCTGCTGAGCGCGGCGTTTTCCGTGCATCCGGGCTTCGGCGAGGCGCGCATTCTCGAGCTGAATTCGCAGTGCCGTCCGACCTTGCCCGATCATCGGCCGGCGCTGTTGTGGGACGGCGCGCAGACGCTGCGCGTGAACGGGCTGTACCGGCACGGCTACATGATCGTGCCCGAGGTCGCCGACGAAGCCGCGCGCTTCGCGGCGGCGCTGCTGGACGGACGCATCGGCGACGCCGACGCGTTCGCGGACTGGCGGCGCGCCGCGCGCTGGAGCGAACTGTTCCACGAGCAGCGCGCGCGGGAGCCCGCGTGAGCGCCGGCCGCCGGCGCGACGCTGCGAACGCCTGCGCAATTGCCATCGACTGAACCGTATTCGAACACCATGGACATTCATATCAATCAGAAGCCGTTGTCGTTGCCCGAGGGCGCGACTGTCGCCGATGCGCTCGCCGCGTACGGCGCGCGGCCGCCGTTCGCCGTCGCGCTGAACGGCGATTTCGTCGCGCGCACGCAGCATGCGGCGCGCGCATTGCAGCCGGGCGACAAGCTGGACGTCGTGCAGCCCGTGGCCGGCGGTTGAGCGCGTTGCCGCGCCAAGCCAAGCCAGCCGTTCACGCAATCGCAGACGAGCGAACACGACCACGCACGATCACGCACGATCACGCACGATCACGCACGATCACGAGCAATCGCCGCCCGCCCCGCCTTGCCGGAGACCAGATGATGCAAATGACTTCCCCCCAAACCGCCGACGCGCTCACGCTCTACGGCCAACCCTTCGCGAGCCGGGTGCTGCTTGGCACGTCGCGCTATCCGTCGCTGCAATCGCTGTCCGATTCGATCGACGCCGCGCGCCCCGGCATGGTGACCGTCGCGCTGCGCCGGCAGATGAACGAAGGCGGCGCCGAAGCCGGCTTCTTCGATCTGCTCAAGCGCCACGGCGTGCCGCTGTTGCCGAACACGGCCGGTTGCCTGACCGTCGGCGAGGCGGTGGCGACCGCGCACATGGCGCGCGAAATATTCGAAACCGAGTGGATCAAGCTCGAACTGATCGGCGACGACTACACGCTGCAGCCCGATCCGGTCGGCCTGATCGAGGCGGCGGCGAAGCTCGTCAAGGACGGCTTCAAGGTGCTGCCGTATTGCACCGAAGACCTGGTGATCGGCCGCCGTCTGCTGGACGCCGGCTGTGAGGCGCTGATGCCGTGGGGCGCGCCGATCGGCACCGGCAAGGGCGTGATCAATCCGTATGGCTTGCGAGTGTTGCGCGAGCGGCTGCCTGACGTGCCGCTGATCGTCGACGCAGGGCTCGGCGTGCCGTCGCACGCGGCCCAGGTGATGGAGTGGGGTTTCGACGGCGTGCTGCTGAACACGGCGGTGTCGCAGGCCACGCATCCCGACGCGATGGCGCGCGCGTTTGCGCTGGGCGTCGAAGCGGGCCGTCAGGCGTTTCTCGCCGGACCGATGGCCGAGCGCGAAAGTGCGCACGCGAGCACGCCGGTGGTCGGCATGCCGTTCTGGCATCAGGACGGGAGCGCCGCATGACGCAGACCCTGGCCCTGAAAGACCGCGACCTGTTCTGGCCGCCCGCCGACGAACTCACCGAAGCGACCGAACGCATCCGCGCCCGTCTCGGCGACTGGCCGCCCACGCACGCGCCGTGGCGCATCTGCCTGACCGCGCCGGATCAGCAGAATGGCGGCGATCTGATCGTGCTCGCCGATGCCGCGCGGCACGGCGAACAGATGGCGCGCTGGCTCGTGCAGGGCGCGGCAGTGGTCGAAGCCGCCGAGAACAAGGCGACGCTGCATCTCGGCGGTGAAAAGTACCGTCTGGAAGGCCATCTCGCGGAAGACTGGATTCCCGCGCTCGCCGCGTTTCTCGACTGCGGTTTCGATCCGCACGACGCGCTCGTGCTGGCGCTCGCGTGGCGCGACGGCGACGAAACGCGGACCAACGCCGCGGGCGACTCCTTCCCCTGCGATCTGGCCGTCTTTCCGCGTCTTGCCGGTTTGCCGCAAGCGCCGGCGCAGCCGTTCCCGCGCTGCCCCGAGCGGCTCGGACTTTATCCGGTGCTGCCGAGCGCCGAGTGGGTCGAACGCGTGGTCGGCTACGGCGTGAAAACGGTGCAACTGCGCCGCAAGTCCGCCCATCCCGCCGACGAGCTTCAGCGCGAGATCGCCCGCTGCGTCGCGGCGGGAAAGCGGCACGACGCGCAGGTTTTCATCAACGATCACTGGCAGGCCGCGCTCGATGCGGGCGCCTACGGCGTGCACCTCGGCCAGGAAGACGTGCACACGGCGGATCTGGCGGCGCTGGCGGCGGCCGGCATCCGGCTCGGTCTGTCGACGCACGGCTTCTACGAAATTCTGAAGGCGCTGCACTTCCGCCCGAGCTATATCGCGTTGGGAGCGGTGTTCCCGACCACGACGAAAGTGATGCCGACCGCGCCGCAGGGCGTCAAGCGCCTCGCGCGCTACGTCCGGCTGCTGGACGGCGTCGTGCCGCTGGTCGCGATCGGCGGAATCGATTTGCAGGTGCTGCCCGAGGTTCTCGCGACGGGCGTCGGTTGTGCGGCGGTGGTGCGCGCGGTCACCGAAGCGTCTGATCCGGCGGCCGCCGTTGCCGCACTGCAACAAGCTTTTACGCAATAATCGTCATGATTGGTTAAGGGACAGGGCGCCTCACGGCAACATTTGCATGATGGCCCTATAATTCGGCCTTCCGTGCAAAAGGATTGTCACTCAGTGTCTTCCCCATCCGAGACCTTACTCGAGCTGCGCGACGTCGACTTCGGTTACGGCGACCGGCTCGTCCTGTCGAACCTGAACCTGCGCTTTCCGCGCGGCCAGGTCGTCGCGGTCATGGGCGGTTCGGGTTGCGGCAAAACAACGGTGCTGCGGCTGATCGGCGGTCTGGTTCGCGCGCAGCGCGGCGAGATCCTGTTCCACGGCGAGAACGTCGGCGCGCAAACGCGCGACGGCCTGTACGCGCTGCGCCGCAAGATGGGCATGCTGTTCCAGTTCGGCGCGCTGTTCACGGACATGTCGGTGTTCGAAAACGTGGCGTTTGCGCTGCGCGAGCACACCGATCTCCCGGAGGAACTGATCCGCGACCTCGTGCTGATGAAGCTCAACGCGGTCGGCCTGCGCGGCGCGCGCGACCTGCTGCCGTCGGAGATTTCCGGCGGCATGGCGCGGCGCGTGGCGCTCGCGCGCGCCATCGCCCTCGACCCCGAACTGATGATGTACGACGAGCCGTTCGCCGGCCTCGACCCGATCTCGCTTGGCATCACCGCGAACCTGATTCGCGCGCTCAACCAGGCGCTCGGCGCGACGTCGATTCTGGTCACGCACGACGTGCCGGAGTCGTTCGCGATCGCGGACTACGTGTATTTCCTCGCCAACGGCGGCGTTCATGCCGAGGGCACGCCGGCGCAACTGCGCGCGTCGACTGATCCGACGGTGCGGCAGTTCATCGACGGCGCGCCGGACGGTCCGTTCAAATTCCACTATCCGAGCAGAACGCCGCTCGCGGCGGACTTCGGCGTCGGCGGAGGGCGGTCATGATCGGCACATTGATCTCCTCGGTCGGCCGCGTGGTGCTCGACGGGCTCGGCACGGCCGGCTACGCGACGCGTTTTTTTCTCCGGCTGCTGGTTGAATTCTTCCCGCTGCTGCGCCGTCCGCGGCTTGTCACGAAGCAGATCCACTTCGTAGGTAATTATTCGCTGGTGATCATTGCGGTGTCGGGGCTGTTCGTCGGCTTCGTGCTCGGCTTGCAGGGTTATTACACGCTCAATCGCTATGGTTCCGAGCAGGCGCTCGGGCTGCTGGTCGCGCTCTCGCTCGTGCGCGAACTCGGGCCGGTCGTCACGGCGCTGCTTTTCGCCGGCCGCGCGGGCACCTCGCTCACCGCGGAAATCGGCTTGATGAAAGCGGGCGAGCAGCTCACCGCGATGGAAATGATGGCGGTCGACCCGGTCAAGGTCGTGGTCGCGCCGCGTCTGTGGGCCGGCATTATCTCGATGCCGATTCTCGCGGCGATTTTCAGCGCGGTCGGTATCGCGGGCGGCTATGTGGTCGGCGTGCTGCTGATCGGTGTCGATGCCGGCGCGTTCTGGTCGCAGATGCAAGGCGGCGTGGACGTCTGGCGCGATGTCGGCGCGGGCGTCGTCAAAAGCGTGGTGTTCGGCCTTGCGGTGACGTTCGTGGCGCTCTTCCAGGGCTACGAAGCGCGGCCGACGCCCGAGGGCGTGTCGCGCGCCACGACGAAGACGGTCGTGTATGCGTCGCTCGCGGTGCTCGGCCTCGATTTTCTGCTGACCGCGCTGATGTTCAGTTAAGACTGCGTTGCCTGTTTTGCCGCTGCGGCGCGTCACTGAGCGCGCGCGGCGGCGCGACGGCGGCGCGGCGATTCACTTTGGGATGACGATGAAAAAGACTGCTCTCGACTTCTGGGTCGGCCTGTTCGTGGTGTTGGGTTTCGTGGCGCTGCTGTTTCTCGCGCTGAAGGCCGGCAACATGAGCTCGCTGTCGTTCCAGGCGACCTATCCGGTCAAGCTGAAGTTCGACAATATCGGCGGATTGAAGGCGCGCGCACCCGTCAAAAGCGCGGGCGTGACGGTGGGGCGCGTCGCCTCGATCGGCTTCGACAGCAACGCCTATCAGGCGCAGGTGACGATCGACATCGACAAGCAGTATCAGTTTCCGAAAGACACGTCGGCGAAGATCCTGACTTCGGGGCTGCTCGGCGAGCAATACATCGGCCTCGAACCGGGCGGCGATACCGAGATGCTCAAAGCCGGCGACACCATTTCGATGACGCAATCGGCAATCGTGCTTGAAAACCTGATCGGACAGTTCCTCTACAGCAAAGCGGCCGATTCGGGCGCATCGAAGCCGGGCGCCGCATCGGTGGCACCGGCGGCAGCACCCGCGGCGGCGGTGCCCGCTTCCGGCTCGGCCGGTCAATAAGGAGAACAACAATGCAGACCTTACAGGCCGGGGGCGCGCGCGTCTTCCGGATGGGTAGACTGGCGGTTGCGGCCGCGATCCTGGCCGGTTGCACGACGGTGCAGACGCCGACCAAGGGCGATCCGCTCGAAGGCCTGAACCGCACCATCTTCACGGTCAACGACAAGCTCGACCAGTACGCGCTGAAGCCCGTCGCGAAGGGCTATGTGTTCATCACGCCGCAGCCGGTGCGCGACAGCGTGACGAACTTCTTCTCGAACATCGGCGACGTCTACATTGCGGCGAACAACCTGCTGCAACTGAAGATCACCGACGGCGTGCAGGACATCATGCGGATCGTGATCAATACGATCTTCGGTGTCGGCGGATTGTTCGACGTGGCGACGCTCGCGAAGCTGCCCAAGCACGACAACGACCTCGGCCTGACGCTCGGCCACTACGGCGTGCCTGCCGGTCCGTATCTGGTGCTGCCGCTGTTCGGGCCGAGCACCGCGCGCGACGCGGTCGGCTCGATCGGCAATTACTATATCAACCCGCTCAGCTACGTCGATCCGGCGGGCTTGAGCTGGGCGCTGTACGGTCTGAACATCGTCAATACGCGTGCGAATCTGCTGAATGCGAGCGACGTGCTGGAAGGCGCCGCGCTCGACAAGTATTCGTTCGTGCGCAACGCATATCTGCAACGCCGCGAGTATCTGCTGTCGGACGGCAAGCAGTCGCAGGCGCTGCCGAACTATGGCGATGAAGCGCCGCTGCCGAAGTACGAAGACGTCGACGGCACGCCCGCCGGCGCGCCGGCCGGTGCAGTGACCGGAACCGCGGGCGCGGCGGGAACGAGCGGTGCTGCCGCCAAGGCGTCGGCTGCATCCGGTGCATCCGGTGTGAGCGCCGTGACGCCGCCGCAAGCCGCGTCAGCCGCTGCAACGGCGAACGGCGCCTCGGCGCCCGAAGCGGCTTCGGGCGCGGAAACGCCGCCGCTCGACCTCAACGGCGGTCCGGAAACCACGCAGATTCCGGCGGGTCAACTGGTGCCGCCCACGCGCTTCAACTTACCGTCGTTCAAGTTGCGATGAGCGTGCCGGCGCGGCCGTAACAGATCGATACGACTCTCGCAGTTTGCGCATGGATTGCCGCTGAACTCGCGTGTTAATGTCGCCTCAAACGGTTGCACTATTTTTTAAGCAAGGCTCGATATGAAAAAACTCTTTCTGATTCCGTTGTTTGCTGCGTTGTTCTCTTTCGTGAGTGTTGGAGCATCGGCGCAAGCCGTCGACAGCAGCGCGCCGGACGTGCTCGTCAAGACCGTCACCCAGCAGGTGATCGACGCGGTGCGCGCCGACAAGTCGATCCAGCAGGGCGACATTTCGCACATCACGCGTCTCGTCAACGAAAAGATCCTGCCGTACACGGACTTCCGCCGCACCACGCAACTGGCGATGGGCCGCAACTGGCGCACGGCGACGCCCGAGCAGCAGAGCCAGGTCGTCGAACAGTTCAAGATGCTGCTGATCCGCACGTATTCGGGCGCGCTCGCGCAGGTGCGCGACCAGCAGATCCAGTACAAGCCGTTCCGCATGAATCCCGACGACACCGACACGGTGGTCCGTTCGGTCGTGATGAACAACGGTTCGCCGATCGAGCTCGACTACCGTCTGTACAAGACGCCGCAAGGCTGGCGCGTGTATGACATCAACGTGCTCGGCGCGTGGCTGATCCAGGCTTATCAGCAGCAGTTCAGCGAGCAGATCCAGCAGAAGGGCGTCGACGGACTGATCCAGTTCCTCACGCAGCGCAATCAGCAACTCGCCGCGGGCAAGCAGTCGTGAGCGAAGTGCTGAGCCCCGTCGCTCAACGGTTCGCGAGCGGCGCGACGCTGACCCACGCGAGCGCAAAGGCCGCGCTCGCGGCGGGTCTCGAGCGAATCGCTGCGGGCGCGGGCGGCGTCGATTGCGCGCCGCTCACGCAGTTCGATTCATCGGCGCTGGCCGTGCTTCTCGCATGGCGGCGGGCCGCTCAGGCGCGCGGCGGCGCATTCGAAGTTCTCAATCTGCCGGCCGGGCTCGCGAGTCTCGCGCAAGCCTACGGCGTCGATACGTTGATCGCCGGTTCCATCGAAGGCGCTCGCGCCGCGTGAGCGGTCCGGCGCGCTTCAGCGCCGGCTTCACGCGATTCAGCGCACGTCGTTCGCCAGCTTGCCGTCAGCGCCACACGCGCGCGCACCTGACGCGTTCATCACGCTTCCCGCCATCCCCCGGACTGAGATAGGGCCGCCAGGTTTTGCCCTATAATCAAACGTTTTTTGGGCCACGGTTAGGGCAATCCCACCGGCCCCAATTTCGTTTTTTCCAGCACTTTGCGCCCGCCCAGGGCTCCTTTAAGCGCCGCGACGCACGCGGCGCACTGTCATGTCAGCCATAGAAATTCGTAACGTCAAAAAGCGCTACAAGGACTTGCAGGCGCTCAAGGGCGTCAGCCTCACGGTGGAAGAAGGCGAGTTCTTCGGGCTGCTCGGTCCGAACGGCGCGGGCAAGACAACGCTCATCAGCATTCTCGCGGGACTCGCGCGCGCGGACGAAGGCAGCATCGCGGTGCGCGGCCACGACGTCGTGGGCGACTTCCGCGCGGCGCGCCGCGCGTTGGGCGTGGTGCCGCAGGAACTCGTGTTCGATCCGTTCTTCACGGTGCGCGAAACCTTGCGCATCCAGTCCGGCTACTACGGGCTGCGCAATAACGACGCGTGGATCGACGAAATCATGGCCAATCTCGACCTCACCGAGAAAGCCGACGCCAACATGCGCGCGCTGTCGGGCGGCATGAAGCGCCGCGTGCTGGTCGCGCAGGCATTGGTGCATCGGCCGCCGGTGATCGTGCTCGACGAGCCGACCGCGGGCGTCGACGTCGAGTTGCGCCAGACGCTGTGGAAATTCATCTCGCGCCTGAACCGCGAAGGCCACACCATCGTGCTGACCACGCACTATCTCGAGGAAGCCGAATCGCTGTGCGACCGCATCGCGATGCTGCGTCGCGGCGAAGTGGTGGCGCTGGACCGTACCAGCACGCTGCTGCAGCGCTTCGCCGGCATGCAACTGTTCGTGCGTTTCGCGCAAGGCGTGCTGCCCGCCGAACTGCGCCCGCTCGAAGCCGAGGGCGGCGCGGGCAACGGCAATGGCCGCCAGCATCTGCTGCGTCTCGCGAGTTATGACGACGTCGAGAAGATTCTCGCGCAATGCCGCGCGGCGGGCTGCACATTCGAAGAAATCGAGGTCCGTAAAGCCGACCTCGAAGATGTTTTCGTTCAGGTGATGAACGGTCCGGAAGTGATCGAGGGGCTCGCATGAGCGGCTATAGCGGTTTCGGCACGCTGTTCTATAAAGAAATCCTGCGCTTCTGGAAAGTGTCATTCCAGACCGTGCTTGCGCCCATCATCACGGCGCTGCTGTATCTGACCATTTTCGGCCACGCGCTGCGCAATCATGTGCAGGTTTATCCGGGCGTCGAATACACGAGTTTTCTGGTGCCGGGCCTCGTGATGATGAGCGTGTTGCAGAATGCGTTTGCGAACAGTTCGTCGTCGCTGATCCAGTCGAAAATCACCGGTAATCTGGTGTTCGTGCTGCTGCCGCCGCTGTCGCACTACGAGATGTTCGCCGCGTATGTTCTCGCGGCCGTCGCGCGCGGTCTCGCGGTCGGTTTCGGAGTGTTCATCGTGACGATCTGGTTTGTGCCCGTCAGCTTCACCGCGCCGCTCTACATCATTCTGTTTGCGATTTTCGGCGCCGCGATTCTCGGCACGCTCGGTTTGATCGCGGGCATCTGGGCCGAGAAGTTCGACCAGCTCGCCGCATTCCAGAATTTTCTGATCATGCCGCTCACGTTTCTCTCAGGCGTGTTCTACTCGACGCATACGCTGCCGCCGGTGTGGCGGGAAATATCGCGGCTCAATCCTTTTTTCTACATGATCGACGGCTTTCGCTATGGCTTCTTCGGGATGTCGGATATCAATCCGCTCGTGAGCCTTGCGATCGTCGCCGGTTTCTTCGTGGTGCTGGCCGTGGTGGCGATGCGCATGCTCGCGTCCGGCTACAAGCTGCGCCACTGACGAGGAGCTTCTCACATGTTGCCGACTCCCGAACAGGTCAAGCAATACATCGCCGCTGGGCTCGCTTGCCAGCATCTCGAAGTCGAAGGCGACGGTCAGCATTTCTTTGCGACCATCGTTTCTCCGAGCTTTGAGGGCAAGCGTCTGATCCAGCGTCATCAACTCGTGTATGCGGCGCTCGGCGACCGCATGCGCGAAGAAATCCACGCGCTCAGCATGAAAACGCTGACGCCCGCCGAATGGCAGAACGCGTAATCTGGAAATTTAGTGCGAATTACTCAGGAAGGACGCGACGCCGGCAGCGGCGCGTCGAACACAATCAAGGCAGTTCCGGCTGAAGTCCGGATCGATCAGGAACACACAGGCATGGACAAACTCGTCATTGAAGGTGGCTACCCGCTGTCGGGTGAGGTCGTTGTCTCGGGTGCGAAGAACGCGGCGTTGCCGATTCTGTGCGCGAGTTTGCTGAGCGCGGAGCCGGTGCAGCTCGACAACGTGCCCGATTTGCAGGACGTGCGCACCATGCTCAAGCTGCTCGGGCAAATGGGCGTGCGCATCGAAAGTGCTGAAGGGCGCGTGTCGCTCGACGCGTCGAAGGTCGACAACCTCGTCGCGCCGTACGAAATGGTCAAGACCATGCGCGCGTCGATCCTCGTGCTCGGGCCGCTCGTCGCACGCTTTGGGCACGCGCGCGTGTCGCTGCCGGGCGGTTGCGCGATCGGCGCGCGTCCGGTCGATCAGCACATCAAGGGCCTGCAGGCGATGGGCGCCGAGATCACGATCGATCACGGCTTCATCGAAGCGCGTGCGGAGCGGCTGAAGGGCGCGCGCATCATCACCGACATGATCACCGTGACCGGCACCGAGAACCTGCTGATGGCAGCCGTGCTCGCCGAAGGCGAAACCGTCATCGAGAACGCGGCGCGCGAACCGGAAGTGGGCGACCTCGCGCACCTGCTCGTGCAGATGGGCGCGAAGATCGAAGGCATCGGCACTGACCGTCTCGTGATCCAGGGCGTGGACAAGCTGCACGGCGCAAAGCACACGGTGATTCCGGACCGCATCGAAGCCGGCACGTTCCTGTGCGCGGTGGCGGCGGCCGGCGGCGACGTCACGCTGAAGAACGTGCGTCCGCAGACTCTGGACGCGGTGACCGCCAAGCTGCGCGAAGCGGGCGTGACGATCGACGAAGGCGACGACTGGATGCGCGTGCGCATGGACAAGCGTCCGAGCGCGGTGTCGTTCCGCACGTCCGAGTACCCGGCGTTCCCGACCGACATGCAGGCGCAGTTCATGGCGCTGAACACGGTGGCGGACGGCAAGGCGCAGGTCGTCGAGACGATCTTCGAGAACCGCTTCATGCACGTGCAGGAGCTGAACCGCCTCGGCGCCAACATCACGACCGACGGCAAGACCGCGCTCGTGACGGGCGTCGAAAACCTGTCGGGCGCGAAGGTCATGGCGACGGATCTGCGCGCGTCGGCGAGCCTCGTGATTGCCGCGTTGCGCGCGGAAGGCGAGACGCTGATCGACCGTATCTATCACCTGGATCGCGGCTACGACCGGATGGAAACCAAGCTCAACGCGATCGGCGCGAAGGTGCGGCGCATTGCCGGGAGCCAGGCATGAGTTCGATGCCGCAAACGTCGAGTTCGCCGGCGGTCAGCGCGCCGTTGACGCTGGCTTTGTCGAAGGGGCGTATCTTTGAAGAAACGCTGCCGCTGCTCGCCGCGGCCGGCATCGAAGTCGCCGAAGATCCGGAAAGCTCGCGCAAGCTGATCCTGCCGACCACCGACGCGAACCTGCGCGTGATCATCGTTCGCGCGACCGACGTGCCGACCTACGTCGAATACGGCGCGGCCGACTTCGGCGTCGCGGGCAAAGACGTGCTGCTCGAACACGGCGGCAGCGGGCTGTATCAGCCGGTGGACCTGGACATCGCGCGTTGCCGCATGTCGGTCGCGGTTGCCGCGGGTTTCGATTATGCGAACGCGGTGCGCCAGGGCGCGCGCTTGCGCGTCGCGACCAAGTACGTCGAGACCGCACGCGAGCATTTCGCCGCCAAGGGCGTGCACGTCGACCTGATCAAGCTGTATGGTTCGATGGAGCTCGCGCCGCTCGTCGGTCTCGCGGATGCGATCGTCGATCTGGTGAGTTCGGGCAATACGTTGCGCGCCAACCATCTGGTGGAGGTGGAGGAAATCATGCAGATTTCATCGCGCCTCGTGGTGAACCAGGCGGCGCTGAAGCTCAAGCGCGCTGCATTGCGGCCGATTCTCGACGCGTTCGAACGCGCGACCAAAGCCGGCGTTGCGGCGGCCTGACATCCGCATCGAATCAGTCTGACCTCGCTTTAAAGCGCGCCTTACCGAAACGGATACCCGTATGTCTATCAAGATTCGCAAACTCGATTCCACGGCTCGCGACTTCCAGAAGTCGCTGCACGCGGTGCTCGCGTTCGAGGCGAGCGAAGACGAAGCAATCGAGCGCTCGGTCGCGCAGATCCTGAACGACGTGAAGGCGCGCGGCGACGCGGCGGTGCTCGAGTACACGAACCGCTTCGACCGGCTCGACGCAAAGAGCGTCGCGGCGCTGGAGCTGCCTATCTCCGAGCTGGAAGCGGCGCTCGAAAGTCTCGAGCCGAAGCGCCGCGCGGCGCTCGAAGCGGCGGCGGCGCGCGTGCGCGGCTATCACGAGAAGCAGAAGATCGAGTGCGGCAGCCATAGCTGGCAGTACACCGAAGCCGACGGCACCGTGCTCGGCCAGAAGGTCACGCCGCTCGATCGCGCGGGCATCTATGTGCCGGGCGGCAAGGCGGCGTATCCGTCGTCGGTGCTGATGAATGCGATTCCGGCGCGCGTGGCCGGCGTGCGCGAGATCGTCATGGTGGTGCCCACGCCGGACGGCGTGAAGAATCCGCTCGTGCTGGCGGCGGCGTTGCTCGGCGGCGTGGATCGCGTGTTCACGATCGGCGGCGCGCAGGCTGTAGGCGCGCTCGCGTACGGCACCGAAACCGTGCCGGCCGTCGACAAGATTTGCGGCCCCGGCAACGCGTATGTCGCGTCGGCCAAGCGGCGTGTGTTTGGCACGGTCGGCATCGACATGATCGCCGGGCCGTCGGAAATTCTCGTGCTGTGCGATGGGACGACCGATCCGCGCTGGGTCGCGATGGACCTGTTCTCGCAAGCCGAGCACGACGAACTCGCGCAGTCCATTCTGCTGTGTCCGGACGACGCGTTCATTGGCCGCGTGAAGGACGCCATCGACGAACTGCTGCCCACCATGCCGCGCCGCGACGTGATTCAGGCATCGCTGGAAGGGCGCGGCGCGCTCGTCAAGGTGCGCGACATGGCCGAAGCCTGCGCGATCGCCAACGACATCGCGCCGGAACACCTTGAGATATCGGCGCTGGAGCCGCATCAATGGGGGCAACTGATCCGCCATGCGGGCGCGATCTTCCTCGGCCGCTATACGAGCGAGAGCCTCGGCGACTACTGCGCGGGACCGAACCACGTTCTGCCTACGTCGCGTACCGCACGGTTCTCGTCGCCGCTCGGCGTCTATGATTTCTTCAAGCGTTCGAGCGTGATCGAAGTGAGCGCGGAAGGCGCGCAGACGCTCGGCGAAATTGCCGCCGAACTGGCGTACGGCGAAGGCTTGCAGGCGCACGCCCGCAGCGCCGAGTACCGGATGCGGCAAGGCGGTTGAGCGGATCGGGGCTCAGTCGCTCCACCGCTGCGCGCCTTGCCCCGCATAAGCCGTTCGACGAATCGCCGCCTCATAACAAGAACGAACAACAAACGCACAACACAGACCAACCCGGCGCGGCGAGCCTGCCGCGCAACGAGGCGTCTCCGCAGCGTTCCATGCGCCTTGCATGCGACGCGCGCGGCCCGGCCCACTGACTTATGACGACACCTCAAGACATCATCCGCCACGACGTGCTCGCGATGACGAGCTATCCGGTACCCGACGCCACCGGCTACATCAAGCTCGACGCAATGGAGAACCCGTTTTCGCTGCCGCCGACGCTGGCCGCGCATCTCGGCGAGCATCTGGCGGGCGTCGCGTTGAACCGCTATCCGGCGCCGCGTCCGGAAGCGCTCATCGAGAAGATCAAACGCACGATGGGCGTGCCGGCCGGTTGCGACGTGCTGCTCGGCAACGGCTCGGACGAGATCATCAGCATGCTGTCGATTGCCTGCGCGAAGCCGGGCGCCAAGGTGCTCGCGCCTGTGCCGGGCTTCATCATGTATCAGATGTCGGCGAAGCTGGCGAACCTCGAATTCGTCGGCGTGCCGCTGAACAGCGACTTCACGCTCGACACCGAGGCGATGCTTGCAGCCATTGCCGAGCACCAGCCCGCGGTTGTGTATCTCGCGTATCCGAACAACCCGACCGGCACGCTCTTTAACGACGCCGACATGGAGCGCATTATCGCCGCGGCGACGAAGAGCCTGGTCGTAATCGACGAGGCTTATCAGCCGTTTGCGCAGCGAAGCTGGCTGCCGCGCGCCGACGCGTTCGACAACGTGGTCGTGATGCGCACGGTGTCGAAGCTGGGTCTCGCCGGCATCCGCCTCGGCTATCTGGTTGGCAAGCCCGCGTGGCTTAACGAACTCGACAAGGTGCGCCCGCCGTACAACACGAACGTGCTGACCCAGGCGGCCGCGGATTTCCTGCTCGATCACGTCGACGTGCTCGACTCGCAGGCGGCGAAATTGCGCGACGAGCGTACGAAACTCGCAGACGCCGTCGCTCAATTGCCCGGTGCCGAAGTGTTTCCGAGCGCCGGCAATTTTCTGCTGGTGCGCGTGCCCGACGCGTCGATTCTGTTCGAAACCCTGCTCACGTCGCGGGTTCTGGTCAAAAACGTGAGTAAAATGCACCCATTGCTGGCGAATTGCGTGCGTTTGACCGTTGGTTCTCCCGACGAAAACGCCCAGTTGCTTGCCGCGCTGAAGCTCGTATTGCACTGAGCGTGCGATAAGCGTGCATTAAGCGGCGGCTCGCCGCTCCCCTCCCACACTACTAGCGCTTTCTAGCCAGATTCGAGGAATTACCATGCGCCTTGCGGAAGTCGTTCGCAACACCAGCGAAACGCAGATCCGTGTCAAGATCAACCTGGACGGCACCGGTCAGCAGAAGCTGGCCACCGGCGTGCCGTTCCTGGACCACATGCTCGACCAGATCGCGCGGCATGGCCTGTTCGATCTCGACATTGAAGCGCATGGCGACCTGCATATCGACGACCATCATACGGTCGAAGACACCGGCATCACGCTCGGCCAGGCCGTCGCGAAAGCAATCGGCGACCGCAAGGGCATTCGCCGCTACGGTCATTCGTATGTGCCGCTCGACGAAGCGCTGTCGCGCGTCGTGATCGACTTTTCGGGCCGTCCGGGCCTCGAGTTTCATGTGCCGTTCACGCGTGCGCGCATCGGCACGTTCGACGTGGATCTGTCGATCGAATTCTTTCGCGGCTTCGTGAACCATGCGGGCGTGACGTTGCATATCGACAATCTGCGCGGCCTGAACGCTCACCATCAAATGGAAACGGTGTTCAAGGCGTTCGGCCGCGCGCTGCGCATGGCCGTCGAACTGGACGAGCGCGCGGCGGGGCAGATTCCGTCGACCAAAGGCAGTCTTTAAGCGACTTATTTACCGGGACCGGAACCGCGCCGTGCGCGCGCCCGGTGTTCAATGGATATTCTGAAGTCGTTTATCTCGCTGCTCGCGCTGATCAATCCGGTCGGCGCGATTCCGTTCTTCATGAGCCTGACGGCGAATCAGAGCGACGTCGAACGGCGCAGGACCATTCGGATCGCGGCTATTTCGGTGTTCTGCGTGATCGCGGTGACGACGCTGCTCGGGCAGCAGATCATCAGCTTCTTCGGCATTTCGGTCGGTTCGCTCGAAGTGGGCGGCGGCATCATCATGCTGCTGATGGCGATCAACATGCTGAACGCGCAGATCGGCAACAGTCGTTCGACGCCCGAAGAGCGCGACGAAGCCGAGCAGAAGGACAACATCGCGGTCGTGCCGCTGGCCATTCCGCTGTTGACCGGGCCCGGCGCGATCAGCACGACGATCATCTATGCGGCCAGCTCGCCGCATTGGTACGACCGCATCGGTCTGATCGCGATCGGCGCGGTGCTGGCGGCGATCTGCTTTTTTTCGCTGCGCCTCGCTGAACCGATTGCACGCTGGGTCGGTCGCACCGGTATCAACATCGGCACGCGGCTCATGGGTTTGATGTTATCGGCGCTGGCGGTGGAATTCATCGTCGATGGATTGAAGGCTTTGCTGCCTACTTTGAAATGAAAACTTCGATAGCGATTGTGGATTACGGAATGGGCAACCTGCGCTCGGTGGCGCAGGCGTTGCGCAAGGCCGCGCCGGAAGCGGACGTGGCGATCGTCGACCAGCCGGAAGCGATCCGCGCGGCCGACCGCGTCGTGCTGCCCGGCCAGGGCGCGATGCCCGATTGCATGCGCAGTCTCGCCGAGTCCGGCCTGCAGGAAGCGGTCGTGGAAGCGTCGCGCACGAAGCCGCTGATGGGCGTGTGCGTGGGCGAGCAGATGCTGTTCGACTGGAGCGCCGAGGGCGGCACGCCTGGCCTCGGGCTCCTGCCGGGCAAGGTGCTGCGCTTCGACCTGGAAGGCCAGGTGCAGGACGACGGCTCGCGCTTCAAGGTCCCGCAGATGGGCTGGAACCGCGTGCGTCAGGCGCAGCCGCATCCGCTGTGGGACGGCGTGGCCGACAATGCGTTCTTCTACTTCGTGCATAGCTATTACGTGGTGCCGGATAATGCCGCGCACACGTCAGGCGAGACCGTGTACGGCGTGCCTTTTACGTCGGCGGTCGCGCGGGACAACATCTTCGCGACCCAGTTTCACCCGGAAAAGAGCGCCGAAGCCGGGCTGCGCGTGTATCGCAACTTCGTGCACTGGAACCCGTGAGCGCCTCGCTTCCTGCTGCCGCGGTGCGCTGTTTTGCCGCGAGCGGGGCATTCGCCGCGCGCTGCGGCGGCGGCATCCTGATTTCGCTTTGCGCCGCCGGTGCGCAAGAGCGTCGAAAGAGTTGTACTAAACTAGCGAGACGGCGTTTGGGCGGGCTGGCCGACCAGCCGCCGCCGCCGACCTTCAACCCATTCCCACTCAACACCCGATTGCTATGCTGCTGATCCCCGCCATCGACCTGAAAGACGGTCAGTGTGTACGCCTCAAACAGGGCGATATGGACCAGGCGACGATATTCTCCGAGGAACCGGCGGCGATGGCCCGACATTGGGTCGAGCGCGGCGCGCGCCGTCTGCACCTCGTCGACCTGAACGGCGCGTTCGCCGGCAAGCCGAGGAACGAAGACGCGATTCGCGCGATCATCGAGGAAGTGGGCGGCGAGATTCCCGTGCAGCTCGGCGGCGGCATCCGCGACCTGAACACCATCGAGCGCTATCTCGACGACGGTCTCGAGTACGTGATCATCGGCACGGCCGCGGTGAAAAATCCGGGCTTCCTGCAGGACGCGTGCACGGCGTTCGGCGGCCATATCATCGTCGGGCTGGATGCGAAAGACGGCAAGGTCGCGACCGACGGCTGGAGCAAGCTGACGGGTCACGAAGTGGCCGATCTGGCGCGCAAGTTCGAGGACTACGGCTGCGAGTCGATCATCTACACGGACATCGGCCGCGACGGCATGCTCCAGGGCATCAACATCGAGGCGACGGTGCGCCTTGCGCGCGCCGTGAAGATTCCGGTGATCGCAAGCGGCGGGCTGTCGAATCTCGCCGACATCGAATCGCTGTGCGAAGTCGAGGGCGAAGGCATTGAAGGCGTGATCTGCGGCCGGGCGATCTACTCGGGCGATCTCGACTTCACGGCCGCGCAGACTTTGGCAGACCGGCTGCGCGAATCGGACGACGCCTGAGCGCTGCTCGGCTGCGCAGCGGGCGAGTGGGCGAGCGGTTGAACGGATGAGCGCGGCGGCGTGGTCAGCCTCGCGTCTGAGGACAACGCCCGCCGCACGCAAGCACGCGCTGCATGCCTGCTCACCTGCTCGCCTGCATGCGGCGCAATGCGAGCCGCAGTTGGCGGTGGCTTTCTGAACAAGCGCCCCAAGCGCCACGCGCCGAACCCGCCGCGAGCAACTCGGCCCGGCACCCCGGCCCATCACCGCTCGCCTGCGGTCCAGGCGAGCGGCCCCATCAGCGGTATTGGCAGAATTGCAAGATCATGGCTCTAGCTAAACGCATCATTCCCTGTCTCGACGTCACCGCCGGCCGCGTGGTCAAGGGCGTCAACTTCGTCGAACTGCGCGACGCGGGCGATCCCGTGGAAATCGCGCGCCGTTACGACGATCAGGGCGCGGACGAACTCACTTTCCTCGACATCACCGCGACTTCCGACCAGCGCGACCTGATCCTGCCGATCATCGAAGCAGTCGCCTCGCAAGTGTTCATTCCGCTGACGGTCGGCGGCGGCGTGCGCGCCGTCGAAGACGTGCGGCGCCTGCTCAACGCGGGCGCGGACAAGATCAGCATGAACTCGTCGGCGGTGGCGAATCCGCAGCTCGTCAAGGACGCCACGGACAAATACGGCTCGCAATGCATCGTGGTCGCGATCGACGCCAAGCGCGTTTCCGCGGACGGTGAGCCGCCGCGCTGGGAAGTCTTCACGCACGGCGGACGCAAGGCGACCGGCCTCGAAGCCGTCGAATGGGCGCGCAAGATGGCCGAGCTCGGCGCGGGCGAAATCCTCTTGACCAGCATGGATCGCGACGGCACGAAAAGCGGCTTCGACCTCGCGCTCACGCGTGCGGTCTCCGACGCGGTGCCGATTCCGGTGATCGCCTCGGGCGGCGTCGGCAATCTGCAGCATCTCGCCGACGGCATCAAGAACGGCCACGCCGACGCGGTACTCGCCGCCAGCATCTTCCACTACGGCGAGCACACGGTGGGCGAGGCCAAGCGCTTCATGGCCGGGCAGGGCATTTCAGTGAGGTTGTGACGTGGTGAATCCAACGGCAGTCAATTGGCTCGACAAGGTCAAGTGGGACGCGAACGGCCTTGTGCCGGTGATCGCGCAGGAAGCGTCGACGAACGACGTGCTGATGTTCGCGTGGATGAACCGCGAGGCGTTGGCGAAAACCGTCGAACTCGGCCGCGCGGTGTACTTCTCCCGCTCGCGCCAGCGCCTGTGGTTCAAGGGCGAGGAGTCCGGCCACGTTCAGCACGTGCATGAAGTGCGGCTCGATTGCGACGAAGACGTCGTGCTGCTGAAGGTGGAGCAGGTGTCCGGCATTGCGTGCCACACCGGCCGCCACTCGTGTTTTTTCCAGAAATTCGAAGGCTCGACCGACGACGGCGACTGGATTGCCGTCGATCCCGTGCTGAAAGACCCCGAACACATCTACAAATGACGCAGACCACCCAAGCCGCATCCGCCAATCCATCCACGACCGATACGTTGATGCGCCTCGCGGCGATCATCGACAGCCGCAAGGGCGGCGACCCGGACGTGTCGTATGTGTCGCGCCTGTTCCATAAGGGCGACGACGCGGTGCTGAAGAAAATCGGCGAAGAAGCCACCGAAGTCGTGCTGGCCGCCAAGGACACGCGCCACGGCGGCGAGACGAAGGCGCTCGTCGGCGAGGTCGCGGATCTGTGGTTCCATTGCCTCGTCATGCTGTCGCACTACGATCTGAGCCCCGCGGACGTGCTCGCCGAGCTGGAGCGCCGCGAAGGCATGTCGGGCATCGAGGAAAAAGCGCTGCGCAAGAGCCGCGAGCGCGAGCAGAACGGCGACTGAGCGCGCGATTTTCCCGAGTGCGATTTCTGCTGTTTCTTCGCGCGGTTTGCCTTGAAGTGGCGAGCGCCGGCGCCCACATTGCAGTGAACGCATCGCAAACCCATCGTCCGGAGGACGCAGCATGGAACAGTCGCACCAGAGTTATCCGCCGCCGGCTTACCGCCACGCGATCGAGCCGGAGCGGGAACGCAGCCTGCGCACGCTGACGCATGTGCTGTACGCGCTGTATGCGGTTCACTGGCTGACGGGCGGCCTGACGATCCTGATCGCGATCATCATCAATTACGTGAAGCGCGGCGACGCGGCCGGCACGCCGTATGAACCGCATTTCGAGTGGCAGATCCGCACCTTCTGGATCGGCCTGCTGGGTTACGCGATAGGCGGGCTGCTGGTGTTCGTCTTCATCGGCTTTGCGGTGTTGTGGGCCGTCAGCATCTGGATGTTGTACCGTATTATCAAGGGCTGGCTGTATCTGTACGATAACAAGCCGCTTGCGAATCCGCGGGCGTGGTTCTGAATTGGTGTCACGTCGTGCGGCGTCGGCGCAAAGCCGCTCTGCCGCATCGAGCCACGCTTCGCGCTTTAGCCCTACCGCGTCAGGAATACGATGAGTCACGACCCGAATTGCCTCTTCTGCAAGATCGCCGCCGGCGAGATCCCGTCGACCAAAGTCCATGAAGACGAAGAGTTTCTTGCCTTCCGCGACATCCGTCCGGCGGCCGAAACGCATGTGCTGGTCATTCCGCGCAAGCACATCGCCACGCTTACGGACTGCACCGAAAGCGATGCGCCCATGCTTGGTAGAATGCTTGTTTTGACCGCGCGTTTGGCCGATCAGTTGGGCGTGGCGTACACCGGTGGCGAAACCGGCTTCCGCACGGTCATCAATACCGGCCCGGGCGGCGGGCAAGAGGTGTATCACCTGCACGCGCACATTCTGGCGGGGCCGCGTCCGTGGCAGCGCATGGGTTAATGGGCCTGGCGCAGCCTGGCTTGGCCGGGCCGCGCAGACGTTGCCGGGTGCATAGCATTTTTGCCTCGCTGTTTTTGCCGCGCTGTAATTTTGGCGACGCGATTCTCTGGCCACAATACGGGCGAGGTCCGGCGTGCGAGGTCCTGGCGAAACAGCGGCACGCGCGGCAACGCTGCTGTAACGTATAGATGAAGCGCAAGCGCTTCGATTCACGCCGCAAGGCAGACGAGTTTTTGCCGCATTACATGCGGCGTCGGGGTTAAGGAGAGTAGTCATGGGTTCGTTGAGTATTTGGCATTGGTTGATCGTGTTGCTGATCGTGGCGCTCGTGTTCGGCACGAAGAAGCTGCGCAACATCGGCGGCGATCTGGGTGGCGCTGTGAAGGGCTTCAAGGAAGGCATGCGCGAGAACGAAACGCCTTCGGCGGACGCGCAGCAGCAGCGCGAACTGCCGCGCAACGGCGCGGTGGATGTGGAAGCCAAGGAAAAGACCCCGCGTTCGGGCGATTACCGCTAAGCCGCGGGCCAACCGCGTTACTGACGGACATTTCCCTCCATGCTGGACCTCGGTCTAACCAAGATGGCGCTCATCGGCGTCGTCGCACTGGTCGTGCTCGGCCCTGAGCGGCTGCCGCGCGTCGCCCGCACGGCGGGCGCGCTGTTTGGCCGCGCGCAGCGCTACATCAACGACGTCAAGTCGGAAGTCACGCGGGAAATCGAACTCGACGAATTGCGTCGCATGAAAACCGAGTTCGAGACGGCGGCGAGCAACGTCGAAACGGCAGTTCAGGAAAACCTGCGCAAGCATGAGAGCGAACTGAACGACGCGTGGAACAGCGGGACGTCCGTGTCGCCGAGCATCGCCGGCGGGGCGCTCGAAGACGCCGGCAATGCCGGCAGCACTTCGTGGCAGAACAGCACGCCCGCCGCGGCGGCGAAGCGCAAGAACTGGCGCGTCAAGCAAACGGCAATGCCCACCTGGTACAAGCGCGCGACCACGCGCCGCACGCGCGTGCAGTCCGGGGCGGCACGCGTCGCGCGGCATACGCCTGCCAGCATGCGTCGTCCGACGCGGTTTTTCTGATGATCAGAACGACAATCTCTAACCGAGGGCCGGTGTGAGCGACCCCCAGAAAAGCCAGGACGAAGGCACTGAAGAGACCTTCATTTCCCACCTCGTTGAATTGCGCGACCGCATCATCCGCGCGGGCCTTGCCGTCATCGTGGTGTTTATCGGACTCGTGTATTGGGCGCCGGACATCTTCCGGCTGCTGGCGCGCCCGCTGATGCAGAACCTGCCCAAAGACGGCAAGATGATCGTGACCGACGTCACCGGCTCGTTCTTCGTGCCGATGAAAGTGACCATGCTGGTCGCCTTCGTGATCGCGCTGCCTATCGTGCTGTATCAGATCTGGGCGTTCGTCGCGCCGGGTCTTTATCAGCACGAGAAGAAGCTGGTCGGGCCGCTCGTCGGCAGCAGCTATACGCTGTTTCTCTGCGGCATGGCGTTCGCGTATTTCGTTGTGTTTCCCACCATCTTTCGCGTGATGGCGCATTACAACGCGCCGCTCGGCGCGGAGATGACGACGGACATCGACAATTATCTGAGCTTCGTGCTCACCATGTTCATTGCGTTCGGCGTGACGTTTGAAGTGCCGATCGTCGTCGTGCTGCTCGTGCGCATGAACGTCGTGACGCTGAAGAAGCTAAAGGAAATCCGGCCGTATGTGATCGTCGGCGCGTTCGTGATTTCGGCTGTCGTCACGCCGCCGGACGTCTTCTCGCAACTGATTCTGGCCATTCCGCTGATCGTTTTGTACGAGGCGGGGATCATCGCGGCGCGGTTGATTGTCGGCAAGCAGCCGGCGGTGGTCGAGGACGCGAGTCCGCCGGGCTGATGCAATGCACGCCGCGTGGCGCGGCTGCAACGCGTAAGCAAACAAAGCAAAAGGGCAGTCCGCAACGGACTGCCCTTTTTACGTTCTACGTTCTACCAGCGGATTCGGCACGGGCGCTACTACCCGCGCACCGCTTGCGCTCAACCGCCTTCGTCGTCCTGCTGCTCGCTGTCGTCGGCGGGCTGTTTCGGCGGAGGCGGGCGCTTGCCGATGACCACGTCGACATCGAGCTCGCGGTTCTTGCGCACCAGATGCACCTTGGCGGCCGTGCCCGGCTTGATCTGCGCGATCACGTTCAGCAGGCGCGTGGTGTCGGTGATTTCCTGACCGTTGACGCTCATCAGGATGTCGCCTGGCTTGATGCCCGCGCGGTCGGCGGGACCGTTCTTCAGCACGCCCGCGACGATCGCGCCCGACTTCTGGTCGAGTCCGAACGACTCGGCGATTTCCGGCGTCACGTCTTGCGGCTCGACGCCAATCCAGCCGCGCGTGACCGAACCCGTCGTGATGATGCTTTCGAGCACGCTGCGCGCAGTCGACACCGGAATCGCGAAGCCGATGCCGAGCGAGCCGCCCGAGCGCGAGTAAATAGCGGTGTTGATGCCGAGCAGATTGCCGTTGACGTCGACGAGCGCGCCGCCCGAGTTGCCGGGATTGATCGCCGCATCGGTCTGGATGAAGTTTTCGAACGTATTGATGCCGAGGTGATTGCGGCCGAGCGCGCTGACAATGCCCATGGTGACCGTCTGCCCGACGCCGAACGGATTGCCGATGGCCAGCACCACGTCGCCCACGCGCGTCTGCTCCATGCGGCCGAGCGTGATGGTGGGCAGATTGGTCATGTTGACCTTGAGCACGGCCAGATCCGTTTCCGGATCGATGCCGATGACCTTGGCGTTCGTGGTGCGTCCGTCGGCGAGCGCGATTTCAATCTGATCCGCACCGTCGACGACGTGCTGGTTCGTTAGAATGTACCCTTCCGAACTCACGATCACCCCGGAGCCCAGGTTCGCGGCCGGTTGTTCGCGCTGCCTGCGATTGTTCTTGTCGCCGAAGAAGTAGCGGAACAGCGGGTCTTTCGCGCGCGGGTCCGGCGGCAGTGAGCCATCTTTGCTGGAAAAGACGTTTACGACCGCGGGCATGGCCTTTTGCGCGGCGTCGGCATAAGACGCCGTTGCGGGCCCGCTGCCCATGCCAGGCGCGACTTCGCGCAGTGCGACGATCGGTTCGGCAAGTTGCTTGCCGAATTGCCCTTGACGCTGAAGCCACTGCGGTTTGAGGGTCGCGATGATGAACATCAGCGCCAACAGCACAGTCACCGCTTGGGCAAAGAACAGCCAGAAGCGTCTAAGCATCTGAAGACTAGAGGTTTATATGGATCGGATCGAACTTGAATTGTACTTGAACAATCTCCTTGAAACCGCGCGGTTCAAGGACTATTGCCCGAACGGTCTGCAAGTCGAGGGGCGCCGCAAGATCGGCAAACTCGCGACCGGCGTGACCGCGTCAGTTGCGTTTCTCGAAGCCGCGCTCGATTGGGGCGCGGACGCCGTGCTGGTCCATCACGGCTACTTCTGGCGCAACGAGGCGCCGCAGATCACCGGCCGCAAATACGGGCGCCTGAAGCTGCTGCTCGCCAACGACCTGAACCTGTTCGCCTATCACCTGCCGCTCGACGACCATCCCGAGTTCGGCAACAACGCGCAGATTGGTGCGAAGATGGGCTGGATCAGCGACGCGCGTTTCGGCGAGAACGACCTCGGCTGGCTCGCCACGTTTGCGATGCCGATCACGCTCGCGCACTTCACCGCCGAGATCGAGCAGACGCTCGGCCGCACGCCGCTCGTGTTCGGCGACCCGGATCGCAGTCTGCGCCGCGTCGCGTGGTGCACGGGCGCCGCGCAAGGCATGTTCGACGCGGCGATCAACGCCGGCGCCGACGTCTATCTGACGGGCGAGGTGTCGGAGTCGGTCATGCACACGTCGGCAGAAAGCGGCGTAGCGTTTCTCGCGGCCGGCCATCATGCGACCGAGCGCTTCGGCGTGCAGGCGGTGGGCAAGCATCTGTCGGAGCAGTTCGACATCGAGCATCTCTTTATCGATATTCCGAATCCCGTTTGAGTCGTTGAAATATCAAATGGGCATTAGCGAAGCAAAAGGCACGAATAACGGAGGGGACACTTAAAAGCTGCTGCAAAAAAGTTTGTGATGCGTACGGAGAAACCCTGAGTTATCAAGGGCTTCGCACGGTTTTTGGCAATCGGCCCTTGTAAATGGCGACTCCATTCGAGCAAACTAGCGGCGGTAGAAGCGACGTGAAGGAAAAATCCAACTCAGAAGTGGGGCGTGTAATGCGAGACAAGGAAGATGAACGCGTCGACGGCAGCCGCCGTACCTGGCTGATAGCGACGACCGTAGCAGGTGGCATTGGAGGCGTTGCCACTGTCGTACCCTTTGTTAGTTCGTTTGCACCATCTGAAAAGGCCAAGGCAGCAGGAGCCCCGGTCGAAGTCGACATCAGCGATCTCAAGCCCGGCGACATGAAGACCGTGGCCTGGCGCGGCAAGCCCGTGTGGATCATCAACCGCACCGAGAAGATGCTCGCCGACGTCAAGAAGGCCGATAACGAAGTCGCCGATCCCGCGAGCAAGAATCCCTTTTCGTTGCCGCTGCCGGAGTACTGCAACAACGAATTCCGTTCACGCGCCGACCACAAGAACGTTTTTGTCGCCGTCGCCGTGTGCACCCATCTGGGCTGCACGCCGACGCCGCGCTTCCAGGAGGGCGCGCAGCCCAATCTTCCGGACGACTGGCCTGGCGGCTTCCTGTGCCCGTGCCACGGCTCGACCTATGACATGGCCGGCCGCGTCTTCAAGAACAAACCTGCGCCGCAGAACCTCGACATCCCGCCTTATATGTTCACGTCGGCCAATGGGCTCGTGATCGGCAAGGACGAGAAAGGAGAAGCGTAATGGCGATCGAACACGAAGTGGAGACGACCGGGCTCGTCGGCTGGATCGACCGGCGCTTTCCGTTCACGTCCACCTGGAAAAAGCACGTCTCCGAATACTACGCACCGAAGAACTTCAACTTCTGGTACTTCTTCGGCTCGCTCGCGCTGCTCGTGCTGGTGAACCAGATCGTCACCGGCATCTTCCTCACGATGAACTACAAGCCCGACGCGACGCTCGCGTTCGGCTCGGTCGAGTACATCATGCGCGAGGTGCCGTGGGGCTGGCTGATCCGCTACATGCACTCCACGGGCGCGTCGATGTTCTTCGTCGTCGTGTATCTGCATATGTTCCGCGGGCTGATGTACGGCTCGTATCGCAAGCCGCGCGAGCTCGTGTGGATCTTCGGCTGCGCGATCTTTCTGTGCCTGATGGCCGAGGCGTTTTTCGGCTACCTGCTGCCGTGGGGCCAGATGTCGTTCTGGGGCGCGCAGGTGATCGTGAACCTGTTCTCGGCGATTCCGTTCATCGGGCCGGACCTGTCGCTGTGGATTCGCGGCGACTACGTGGTGTCCGACGTGACGCTGAACCGCTTCTTCGCGTTTCACGTGATCGCGATTCCGCTGGTGCTGCTCGGGCTGGTCGTCGCGCATCTGGTCGCGCTGCACGAAGTCGGCTCGAACAACCCGGACGGCATCGAGATCAAGGCGAAGAAGGACCCGGACGGCATTCCGCTCGACGGCATTCCGTTCCACCCGTACTACTCGGTGCACGATTTCTACGGCGTGTGCATCTTCCTGATGATCTTCGCGGCGATCATCTTCTTCGCGCCTGAAATGGGTGGCTACTTCCTCGAAGCGAACAACTTCGTGCCGGCCAACCCGCTGCAGACGCCGCCGGAAATCGCGCCGGTCTGGTACTTCACGGCCTTCTACGCGATGCTGCGCGCCACGACCGATCCGTTCAAGATCGTCCTGATGATCGTGATCGCGCTGCTCGGCCTGCTTGCGTTGGTGCGCGCGCGCGGCAAGTGGAAGCTCGGCCTGCCGGTGCTCGCCGTGCTCGTGATTCTGGCCATGGCGTTCACCGAATCGAAGTTCTGGGGCGTCGTGGTGATGGGCGGCGCGGTGGTTTCGCTGTTCTTCCTGCCTTGGCTCGACCGCTCGCCGGTGAAGTCGATCCGTTACCGGCCGTTCTTCCACAAGGTGTTCTACGGGATTTTCGTGCTCGCTTTCCTGACGTTGGCGTTCCTCGGCACCAAACCGCCGTCGCCGGTCGCTACGTTGATTGCGCAGGTGTGCGCGCTGATCTACTTCGCGTTTTTCCTCGGCATGCCGTTCTGGACGCGGCTTGGCACGTTCAGGCAGCCGCCTGAGCGCGTGCGCTACAAGCCCCACTAATCGAGAGCGAGGAGAACACGAAGATGAAAAAACTGCTTTCGACGTGCGCGCTGATCGGCGCGACACTGCTCGCGGTGCTGAGCGGCCCGGCGTATGCGGACGAGAATGTTCATCTCGACCGCGCGCCGGATAACGCAGACAATTTCGCTTCTTTGCAGCACGGCGCGCAATTGTTTGTAAACTACTGCCTGAATTGCCACAGCGCGAACCTGATGCGCTACAACCGGCTGACCGACCTCGGCATCGCGCCGAGCGAAATCCAGTCGAACCTGCTTTTCACCACCGACAAAATCGGCAACACGATGACCGTGGCCATGCGCCCGGACGACGCGAAAGCGTGGTTCGGCGCGAGTCCGCCGGATTTGTCGGTGGAAGCGCGGGCGCGCGGCAAGGACTGGCTGTACACGTATCTGCGCAGTTTTTATCGCGACAATACGCGGCCGACCGGCTGGAATAATCTGGTGTATGAAAACGTGAGCATGCCTCACGTGCTGTGGCAGCTTCAGGGGCAACGTACTGCGAAATTCGGTGACCAAGTCGACGAAAAAACGGGCGAGACGGTGCACAAATTTGTGGGCTTCCAGCAGGTCACGCCGGGGACGATGTCGCCGGTAGATTATGATTCTGCTGTGGCCGACCTTGTGTCGTATATGTCCTGGATGTCCGAGCCGACTCAGAAAACCCGCAAGCAGCTTGGCGTGTGGGTGCTGCTGTTCCTCGGTATTCTGAGCTTTTTCGCCTGGCGACTGAACGCCGCGTACTGGAAACATATCAAATAATCACGCCGCTATACGGCGTGGGGCCGGCGCCAGGAAAAACCTGCTGAACGGTTTTTCCGCGCGCTGGCCTTTCAGCTTTTTGAGGAAACGTAAATCATGATGGTTCTGTATTCCGGCACAACTTGCCCGTTCTCCCAGCGCTGCCGGCTGGTGTTGTTCGAAAAGGGCATGGACTTCGAGATCCGCGACGTCGACCTGTTTAACAAGCCGGAAGACATCGCCGTGATGAATCCGTATGGTCAAGTGCCGATTCTCGTCGAACGGGACCTGATTCTGTACGAATCGAACATCATCAACGAGTATATCGACGAGCGCTTCCCGCACCCGCAGCTCATGCCGGCCGATCCGGTCCAGCGTGCGCGCGCGCGCCTGTTCCTGCTGAACTTCGAGAAAGAGCTGTTCGTCCACGTCGGCACGCTCGAGAACGAAAAGGGCAAGGCTGCGGAGAAGAACCACGAGAAGGCGCGCCTCGCGATTCGCGACCGTCTGACGCAACTCGCGCCGATCTTCCTGAAGAACAAGTACATGCTCGGCGAAGAGTTCTCGATGCTCGACGTCGCTATTGCGCCGCTCTTGTGGCGTCTGGATCACTATGGCATCGAACTGTCGAAGAACGCGGCGCCGCTCATGAAGTACGCCGAGCGCATTTTCAGCCGTCCGGCTTATATCGAGGCGCTGACGCCGTCGGAAAAGGTGATGCGTCGTTGAGTTTGGCTTTGGGCAAGGGCGCCGCGCGGCCAGACGCGCGCGGCGACCGCGCCCGGTAAGAGGACTGCTGATGCAAGAGATTTCCACCAAGCCTTATCTGTTGCGCGCGCTGTACGAATGGTGCACGGATAACGGCTACACGCCGCACATTGCAGTGCGCGTCGACAATCAGACGCGTGTGCCGCGGCAGTTTGTGCGCGACAACGAGATCGTGTTGAACATCAGCTTCGAGGCCACGAGCCAACTGCAGATGGGCAACGAGTGGGTCGAGTTCAGCGCCCGTTTCTCCGGCAAGTCGCACAAGATCGAAGTGCCTATCGCCAATATCCTCGCCATCTACGCGCGCGAAAACGGGCAAGGCATGGCGTTCCCGGTCGAGTCGACAGGCGGCGAGGCGCAGGATTCGGGCGCCGACGCCGAAACGGTCGAGCCGTCCGCCGCGCCAAGTGCGCCGACTGCGTCGAGCGTGTCGAGCGCGCCGCGTGCGGTCGAAAAGGCGCCAGCAGCCGAGGATGCCGCCGCCAAAGCCGAGCGCGCGCCGCAGGGCGATCAGCCCGACGACGACGGCTCGAAAGGTGGCGGGAGGGCTCGCCTCAAGATCGTAAAATGAAGTAGAATCACGGCCTCATGCCGGCTTAGCTCATCAGGTAGAGCGCTTGACTTGTAATCATGAGGTGGCGGGTTCGAGTCCTGCAGCCGGCACCAGTTGTGCGAAACGGGGTTTCTGTTCAGTCAGGAACCCCGTTTTTTATTGGCCAATCGGCGCTTTGTCACCGGCTTTGAAACCGGTCGAGGTGAGCGCGGGTGAGGGCTAAAATCGCCATATCTCTTTCACCTTGTCGATAGTGGACAAAACTGTCTACATTCGATGAGGTCTCGCCACCCGCCGCGCGCCGCGACGCGCCTTTCGCAAAACGACCCACTTCATCATGAACAGCCCTGCAAGCATCACCTGGCCGGAAGCCGACGGCCCCCGCACCGCACGTTGGCGCTCCGAAGCGGCGGTGCCGCCGCCGAAACGCGTGATCGTCGCCGACGACCGGACCACCGCGGACTCGGCCTACCGGCTCGCCTGTGAAGGCACCGCGCTGTTGTGGAACGGCGACTTTCAGAACGCGCGCCAATTGCTGCAGGCGGTCACGCGGCGGCTCGAGCGCAAACCGCGCAAGCAGGGTGAGACGCCGCTCGACGCGTTTAATCTGCATCGGCAGACGCAGTCGCAGCGCGCGCGCACGCTCGGCATGATCCTGATTCCGCTCAACGCCGAGTACGCGATTCCGCTGCGCCGCGCGCCCGACGTGCGGCAGGCGTGCATCGAAACGTACGGCCCGCCGACCGATGAGGCGTCGGTCGTGTCGCTGCGCGAGCTGCTCGGCATGATCGGCGCGCACGAGTGGCGCAAGAAGGGCGTGGAGATTCCCGCGCTCGGTGACCGGATTCATCCGCATTACGGCGTGTTTTCGCCGGTGCGCGGTGAATATGTGGATCTCGTCGCGCGCACGCCGTTGCCTTCGCTGAACAAGGCGTTCGACGTTGGCACGGGAACGGGCGTGCTGGCGGCGCTGCTCGCGAAACGCGGCGTGAAGAAGATCGTCGCGACCGACCAGGACCCGCGAGCGCTTGCATGCGCGCGCGAGAATCTGGCGCGGCTCGGATACGAGCAGCAAGTCGATGTGGTGCAAGCCGATCTGTTTCCGGAAGGGCGCGCGCCACTCGTCGTGTGCAATCCGCCGTGGGTGCCGGCGCGGCCCGCTTCGCCGATCGAATACGCGGTCTACGATCCGGACAGCCGCATGCTGCTCGGTTTCCTCAAGGGCTTGTCGGAACATCTGTCACCGGGCGGGGAGGGCTGGCTGATTCTGTCGGATTTTGCCGAGCATCTCGGGTTGCGCACGCGCGACTGGTTGCTTGCCGCGATCGCGGATGCGGGGCTGACGGTGGTGGCGCGCGAGGATATTCGTCCGCGGCATCCCAAGTCGACCGACGAGAGTGACCCGCTGCACAAGGCGCGGGCGGCGGAGATGACGTCGCTTTGGCGACTCAAGGCGCGGGGTTGACGATTGCTTGAGGGCGCGGGCTTAGAGGCGCAGTTTGGGGCGGTGGCGGCCGTTTGGCCTATCAGTCGCCTCAATGTCCGACGCCCGACGCCCGACGCCCGACGCCCAACGCCCGACGCCCAACGCCCAACGCCCAACGCCCAACGCCCAACGCCCAACGCCCAACGCCCAACGCCCAACGCCCAACGCGCAACGCCCGACGCCCGTTCGGCTCTACTCCGCGGAGCGCCCGCCATTCGGCCGGGCTTCCGCACCCTTCGCCACCGCGGCACTCAGCCGTGCCACACACCTCACGACAACCTGTCCCGCGCTCCAACAAACGCCGCTGCCCCACGCCCCGCCACCAACCCGCTCGCGAAACACGCCGTTAGCAGATAACCGCCCGTCGGCGCTTCCCAATCCAGCATTTCCCCGGCGCAGAAAACGCCCGGCAAACTTTCGATCATCAGATGCCGATCCAGCGCCTCGAACGGAATGCCGCCGGCGCTGCTGATCGCTTCCGCAATTGGCCGTGCGCGCAACAGCCGCACCGGCAGCGCCTTGATTGCGTGCGCGAGACGCGTCGAATCGGCGAAAACGTCCTTCGGCAGAATTTCGTGCAGCAGGGCCAGTTTTACACCGCTAATGCCGACTCTTCCCTGCAGATGGCTCGACATCGAACGTGAGCCGCGCGGCCTCGTCACTTCCGCGATCACCCGCTCGAGAGCCAAGCCCGGCGCCAGGTCCAGCGAGATCGTGAGTTCGCCGTCAGCGAGAATCCGCTCACGAATAGGCGCCGAAAGCGCATAGATCAGACTGCCTTCGAGGCCCGTTTCGGTCAGAAGTATTTCACCTTGTCGATTGTGGACTTTTCCGTCTACATCGGTCAGTGAAATGGCCACGGACTTCACCGGCTGACCGGCGAAACGCTCGCGCAGATAAGGGCTCCAGTCGGCGTCGAAGCCGCAGTTCGCGGGTTGCAGAGGGCGCACATCGACGCCTTGCGAGGTGATGAACGGCACCCACGCCGCGTCGGAGCCGAGCCGCGGCCAGCTTGCACCGCCCAGTGCCAGCACGACGGCGTCGCTGTCGACGAGCCGTTCGCCGTCAGGCGTCTCGAACCGCAAGCGGGCCGCCGCGTGCGCGGACGCGCCGGCTACACCGCCCGTTTGCGAGCCGTTCCAGCCGCTCCACTTGTGCCGCATGTGAAAGCGCACACCGCTTTCCTTCAACCGATGCAGCCACGCACGCAGCATCGGCGCGGCTTTCATGTCGGTTGGAAAAACGCGTCCCGAACTGCCGACGAACGTCTCGACGCCAAGATCATGCAGCCAGGCGCGCAACGCGTCGGGACCGAACGCCTCGAAGAGCGGCGCGATCCACGGGCGGCGCGCGCCATAGCGATCGAGAAACGGCTCGAGCGGCTCCGAATGCGTGATGTTCATGCCGCCTTTGCCCGCCATCAGGAATTTGCGGCCGACGGAGGGCATCGCGTCGTAGACGTCGACCTGCACGCCTTGCAGGCAAAGCGCCTCGGCGGCCATCAAGCCGGCGGGTCCGCCGCCGATCACGGCGACCCGGGCGGAATCGAATGAAGATGACATGCGGGCCTGTGGATAAGGGAAAAGGCGGCGCGCCGCCGCTGTAACTCACGGCTGAAGCCGAATGACGGCACAAGCGCTGACCAGGAAATCAAGCTGCCCTGTCGGCGCTGCGAAGGGCGCTATTTTCACATTGCAGGCGGGCCGGAGCAAACGCGTGCACCGCCGCCACGGACGCCAGAACGCTACATTTCGGCGCGTCGATACCGCAGCGCATGCCGGCGCGCCGCTTTGTTATTCAGCATCGCGAACTATAATTTTTGGACACCTTCCATCGGGCGCAATTCGCGTCGTTCCCGCGTCGATTCCACTGATCTTCGTTGCCGCACCGCATGCCGTGGCGTGACGGGTGAGCTGCGGGTTCGCGCCTTACGGCCCGCGTGGAGGTTCACATATGTCGATCAAGGAGACTGCCATGACCCGCCATTACATCGACTGCCGCGAGTTCCCGAGCGAAATGAACTGCACGGTCGCGCTATCGGCCGATAACGAGGACGAACTGCTCGACGCGGCCGTGCAGCACGCCGTCAGTGTGCACAAACATGCTGATTCGCCGGAATTGCGCTCGCAATTGAGGACGCTCTTTCACGAAGGCACGCCGCCGGTAGAGGCGCCGCGCATGTGAATCGCGGATTCGAGCGGCGGATCTGAAGTCAGGCACGAGAGAACGAAGCGCCGACTCGCGGCAGAGGCGAGCGGCGCTTTGGCCGCTCGCGCGAGTCGCGGCGTGGAACGCGCGTCGTCTGCACACGCGCTGCACGCGCGATTCACGAGCTTTCAGCTCGGATAAGCCTCGTCGACCTTGAGCCCGGCCAGCTTGAAGATCACGCGCAGCGTTTGCGGTTTGATGTCGCGCCGCGAAGCGAGCGTCGTCATCACGAAGTCCAGCACTTTCGCGTACTTGAGAAGCGTCAGGCATGTTTCCATGTCGACGCTGCCGTCGCGCATGACTTCGGCGAGGCGAAGCATTTCCGTCGAGATGTCGCGCGCCATCTCCAGTTCGAGCTGCTGTTTCTCCGTCCAGGCGGGCATGGCGGTGAGCTTCGCCATCATTTCCTGGAACTTCTGTTCGACGTTTCCGTTGGGTACCGTATCCATTGCTGCCTCTTCTATTGTCCGGGCGCGCGTCCAGTTGAGCTCGCGGCGCGCCGTCGGTTACGTAACGTTCGGCCCGTGTTACCGGACCGTCCTCCCCACATGCATTTGGGCCATGCGTTCGTGACGACGGCCGACAGCTTGTTGTTATAGGCACCCCGGCTTATGCCTTTGGGACCACGGCGGCGCTGAACGGTTCTGCGAGAATCCGCGTCAGGCGCCAAACGACCCAGGTCGCGCCGGAAAGAGCAGGAAGCGTTCCAGGAACGCAGCGTTTCCTGCAACTTTTGCACGCTCGCCGGTGAAAGGGCCGCCGTTTGGGTAAACTGGCAGCAACTTATGCTCTTTTCCGTCACCTGACGCACGTTCACGCTGCATTTGCCGACGGTCCCCCACGATGTCCAGCAAAACCCACGAAATCCGCCCCAACCAGTCCATCGAGCTGCTCAAGGAACTGCATATCCTGACGCGCGACGGCAAGATGAACCAGGACAGCCGCCGCAAGCTGAAGCAGGTCTACCATCTGTTCCAGTTCATCGAGCCTCTGCTCAAGGACGTGAAGGACCAGAAGGGCGCGGTCACGCTCGTCGACCACGGCGCCGGCAAGTCATATCTAGGTTTTATCCTGTATGACCTGTTCTTCAAGGAGTTTCAGGATGCCGCGGGTGGGGCGTCGCACATTTACGGCATCGAAACGCGCGAAGAACTCGTGACCCGCTCGGAGGAACTGGCGGCGCGGCTCGGCTTCAAGGGCATGTCGTTTCTGAATCTGTCGGTGGCGGAATCCATTACGTCCGACAAACTGCCGGCGCAAATCGACATCGTCACGGCGCTTCACGCGTGCAATACCGCAACCGACGACGCCATTCGCTTCGCCCTCGAAAAGAAAGCTAAATACATTGTTGTGGTGCCGTGTTGCCAGGCTGAAGTCGCGGGCGTTTTACGTCAAAACAAAAGTAAATCGCTGGGTCACGCGTTAACGGAAATCTGGCGGCATCCGTTGCATACGCGCGAATTCGGCAGCCAGATTACCAACGTGCTGCGCTGCCTGCAATTGGAGGCGCACGGTTATCAGGTCAGCGTAACGGAACTGGTGGGCTGGGAGCATTCGATGAAAAACGAACTGATCATCGCCCAGTTCAAGGACTTGCCGCGCCGGCGCCCGGCCGAGCGGCTCAGCGAAGTGATGCAGACACTGGGTATCGAGGAACTGAAAGAGCGGTTTTTCGTTTCCGCTTGAATCAGATTTTCATCAATTTATTCCAGCCGGCCAATCCGATTCGCCGCAGTGTTTCCTGATTCCGCTCGTAGATTTGTTCGGCATCGGGAAACGCCTGACCCGCGCGCTCAATACTGTCTTCTCTGAGTAAATGCAGAATCGGATACGGCGCGCGATTCGTGTAATTCTCGATGTCGTCGGGATCGGCGCCTTCGAACTGATACAACGGGTGAAAACTCGCAATCTGGATAATGCCTTCGAGCCGAAGCTGCTTCAGCATTCTTTCGGCGAAGAATAGCGCGTCGTTGTAATCGAGAAAATCGCCTAGCGCTTGAGGCAGGATTAACAGCGTCGTGTCCACGGCCGCCGGGTCCGCGCCGACTAGCGTGTTCAGTTCGTTTTCCAGATCGGCCAGCACGCCTTCCAGGTTTATCGCATCGCTCACGGCGTAGCGGATTTGCCCTTTCACATGCACGGCCTTGGCGAACGGGCACAAGTTGAGCCCGATGACGGCCTCAGTCAGCCAGTGACGGGTGGCGGCAACGACAGCATCGTGCGATTCGGCGGGCAACGGCATGGCAGGCGGCAAGCGGCGGGAGAGGCAAAGCGCCATTTTAACGGGCGCGCGTGTGTCTGCGTTGCGCCACTGCCGCAAGAAATTGGACCAGCAAACAAAGCCTAAGACGCTGGCTTCGCACCGCAAGCCGCCGCGATCAATAATGCCGCCGCTTTCGGCGCGGCGAGCACCGGCCCCGATCCCGCGCGATACGTCTGGCTCGCCGCGTACACACCCTCGATCAGCAAAGCGAGCGCGTTCGCCAGCATCTCCGGATCGTCGGCGCCGGCGGCTGTCGCCAGTTCCGTCAGGCGCGCGAGCAGGCGCTCCTTGTTGCGAAACACGAACTGGCGGGCCGCGTGTTCGGTATCGGAAAACTCGACGGCGACGTTCACGAACGGACAGCCGCGATAGTCTTCAAGCGACGCCCGCGCCGCGAGGTCGTCGAAATATTGCTGCAACTGCTTCGCCGGCTCGCCGGGATGTTTCGCGAAGCTCTTCTCCACGTAACCGAAGAATTGCGCGTCCTTGCGCTCGAGATAGGCCATCACGAGTTCGTCTTTCGACGAAAATTGGCGGTACAAACTCATCTTGTTCACGCCGGCCCGCTCGACAACCGCATCGACGCCGACCGCCCGCACGCCGTCGCGATAGAACAGTTCGTCCGCGGCGCGCAGCAAATGCTGCTGCGCTTCGGGGCCGGTCGTCTGCGTTGCGCGCACGCGCCGTGAGGCGGGCGCAGTCGCAGACGCAGCGCGCGAACCGGCTCGTTTGGAAGTATGGCTTTCAGACATGGACGGCCCCTTGATTCAATCGACGCCTTGACATGTTACCGACCGGTAACTAAGATCGCAACACTGATTGTGACTGATCTGTCACAAGTCCCTTACGGAAACCGTAATAGTACGAACACGACCCGTGCGGGCAACTCGAATCCGCGCGACAGGAGAGCCGATGAACTGGGCAGCAAGACTGATAGGCAGGCGTTTTCACTACGGCTGGTTGACGGTCGCGGTGGTGTTTCTGGTGTTGCTCGCGGCCGCCGGCACGCGCGCCACGCCGAGCGTGATGATGGTGCCGCTCGAGCATCAGTTCGGCTGGAGCCGCGCGACGATTTCGCTCGCGATCTCGGTCAACATCGCGCTTTACGGGTTGATGGGGCCGTTCGCGGCGGCGGCCATGCAGCGCTTCGGCGTGCGTCCCACGCTGCTGATCGCGCTCGGCACGATGGCGGCGGGCGTCGCGCTGTCCTCGCTGATGACCCAGCCGTGGCAGATGATCCTCGTCTGGGGCGTGATGGTCGGCGGCTCGACGGGTGTGGCGGCGCTGTCGTTGTCGGCGACTGTGGTGACGCGCTGGTTCACCACGCACCGCGGGCTCGTGATGGGTATTCTCACGGCGAGTTCGGCGACCGGCCAACTCGTGTTCCTGCCGATGCTCGCGGCCATCGCCGAGCATTACGGCTGGCGCCAGGTCGTGTGGGTCGTCGCGGCGGCTGCGGCGATCGTGCTGCCGCTCGTCGCCTTTTTGCTGCCTGAGCGTCCGTCGGATGTCGCGCTGCGTCCCTACGGCGAGCCGCATGACGCACCCGCGGCCGCTACGGCCACGAAGCAGAATCCGCTCGCGATCGCGTTCGGCACGCTTGCCATGGCGAGCAAGACGCGCGATTTCTGGCTGCTGTTCTTCAGCTTCTTCATTTGCGGCGCGAGCACGAACGGTTACGTCGGCACTCACCTGATCGCGATGTGCGGCGATTACGGGATGACCGAAGTGCAGGGCGCGTCGCTGCTGGCCGCGATGGGCATCTTCGATCTGTTCGGCACGACGCTCTCCGGCTGGCTGTCCGACCGCTTCAATAGCCGTGTGCTGCTGTTCTGGTATTACGGGCTGCGCGGCTTGTCGCTGATGTATCTGCCGCACGCCTTTGGCATCGACTTTTTCGGTTTGCCGCTTTTCGCCGTGTTCTACGGCCTCGACTGGATCGCGACCGTGCCGCCGACCGTGCGTCTCGCCACGGACGTCTACGGCAAGGAGGCGGCGCCCGTGGTGTTCGGCTGGGTCGTGGCCGGGCATCAGCTCGGCGCGGCGTTCGCGGCGCTCGGCGCGGGCATGCTGCGCGCGAGCCTCGGCACGTACACAGTGGCGTCGATGATTTCGGGCGGTTTGTGTCTCGTGGCCGCGGTCATCGTGTTGCGGATCAACCGGCCCGCCAAGGCGCCGGAGCCGCAGCCGATCTGACGCCACACATGGAGTAACGCGGGCGGCGCTGCGGCGCACCCGCGTCTTGCCATCTGAGCAAAAAGAACCGTACGCATCGGGGAGCGCGCGCGTCGAACCTTGGGTATGCTATGTGGCCTCGGGCAGCCGCCCGCGATCATGAATTTCTATTGAGAGAAGCGCATGACCCACAAACCCGCCCCTACCGAAGTTGCCATTCACGAGTTGATTGCCGGTCGCTGGAGCCCGCGCGCGTATTCGAGCGAACCGGTGAGCCGCGACAATCTGCGCGCAGTGCTCGAAGCGGCTCGCTGGGCGCCTTCGTCGTATAACGCGCAGCCCTGGCGTTTTCTGGTGTTCGACCGCAGCGCCGACGAAGTGGCGTTCAAGCAGGCGTTCGCCACGCTCGTACCGTTCAACCAGGGCTGGAACGCGCCCGCGCCCGTGCTGATCGCCGTGACCGCGCAAACGCGCACCGCCAAGGGCGAAGTGAATCGCTGCGCGCAATATGACGCCGGCGCAGCCGCGATGGCGCTCGTGCTGCAGGCGCATGCGCTCGGCCTCGCCGCGCATCAGATGAGCGGCTTCGACCAGAACGCGTTCCGCACCGCTTTCGATCTGCCGAATGATGTCGAACCGATCGCGATGATTTCGCTTGGTCATTACGGCGAGGTCGACAAGCTCGACCCGGTTCTGCGCGAACGCGAGAAGTCGGTGCGCCAGCGTTTGCCGCTTGCGGAAATCGCCTACAGCGGCGGCTGGAAGAAGCCGTTCTGAGCTAGCTTACGTTGCTGGATACGTCGGGAAGAAACGCGCGGCGCCGACCGCGCGTTTTTTTATCGGCTGCGTAAAAGCGACTTCGTTAAGCCGCCTCGTCATCGCTCACGCTCGAAAGCGGCGTGGCCACATGCTCGAGAGACTTGCGCTCCGCATCCACGCCCCAGATCGCCGCGATCACGGCGGCCGCGAGCATCAGCGCGGAACCGACCAGGTAACCCGAGAACACCTCGCTGCGCTGATGCGTGTCGATCAGCCGTCCGAAGAAAGCCGGGCCGGCGATCCCGCCGAGCGCCGTGCCGAACGCGTAAAACACGGCGATGGCGAGCGCGCGGATCTCCAGCGGAAACGATTCGCTCACGGTGAGATAAGCCGAACTCGCCGCAGCCGACGCGAAGAAGAAAATCACCATCCACGAGGCGGTCTGCGTGACGACCGTCAGCACATGCTGCTGGAACAGGTAGCCGCTTACCGTCAGCAAAATCGCCGAAATGCCGTAGGTCGACGCAATCATCTTGCGCCGCCCGATCACGTCGAACAGCCGGCCGAGCATCAGCGGCCCGAGAAAATTGCCGAGCGCGAAGGGCAGCAGATACCAGCCGATATGGTCGCCCGGCACGCCGTAGAAGTCCGTCAGCACCAGCGCGTAGGTGAAAAAAATGGCGTTGTAGAAGAACGCCTGCGCGGTCATCAGCGAAAGGCCGACCAGCGCGCGCCGTCGGTGCAGATTGAAAAGCGTGTGGAACACCTCGCGCAGCGGCGTGTGGCCGCGCGCACGCAGACGCAGGCGCGTGAGGCCGTCGGCGGCCAGCGCGTGACCTTCGCTGCGAAAACGCGTTTCGATTCCTTCGACGATCGCGCGCGCATCGCGCTCGTGCCCGTGCGTGAGCAGCCAGCGCGGGCTTTCGGGCACCCAGATGCGCATGGGCAAGATGGTTAATGCAAGCACGGCGCCGATCAGAAAGCACGCGCGCCAGCCCCAGTCGCCCGGCAGCAGATTCGGATCGAGCAGGATCAGCGAACCGGCGGCGCCGAGACCCGCGCCGACCCAGAACGTGCCGTTGATGGCGAGATCGATCCAGCCGCGCACGCGAGGCGGCGTGAACTCCTGAATCGTCGAATTGATCGCGGTGTATTCGCCGCCGATGCCCGCGCCCGTCAGAAAGCGGAACAGCAGGAAACTGGCGAGATTCCACGACACGGCGGTCGCCGCAGTCGCCGTCAGATAGACCGCGAGCGTGATGAAGAAGAGCTTGCGCCGGCCCAGCCGGTCCGTGAGCCAGCCGAAGCCGAGTGCGCCGAGCACCGCGCCGGCAATGTAGGCGCTGCCGGCAAGCCCCACGTCCGCGTTGGTGAAATGCAGCGACGGGCTCGACTTCAGCGCGCTCGCGACCGCTCCGGCGAGCGTCACTTCGAGTCCGTCGAGAAGCCACGTCACGCCCAGCGCGACGACGATCAACGTGTGAAAGCGCCCCCACGGCAGGCGGTCGAGCCGGGACGGCAAATCCGTTTCGATGATCCCGGCGGTTTTTCGCTGGACGTCGGCGGCAGGCGGCGCGCTCATTGCTAGTGGTCTCCTGAATCGTTGAAATGCGGCGGCTCGAACTGGCCTATGCAGCAACTTCTATTCCGCGGCTTCGGCGCCCTGTTGCGCGCCTTCGCGCTTTTGGCAAGTTGATGCTGATCCGGCTTTCGTGATACAAAGCCGCTCCTACCTGTGCGCGCCAGCCGTGAGCGGCCATTCCTGCCATGAACTATTGCGCGATTGACTTCGGTACTTCCAACTCCGCCGTAGCCGTTCCTGACGGCGCGGCGCTCAGGCTCGCAGCCGTCGAAGGCGCCTATACGACGCTGCCTACGTCGGTGTTCTTCAATACCGACGAAGACACCCGCGAGTTCGGACGCGCGGCGCTCGCGGCGTACATCGACGGTTTCGACGGCCGGCTGATGCGCTCGATGAAAAGCATCCTCGGCTCGCCGCTTGCCGACCATTCAACCGATCTCGGCGACGGCACGGCAATCAAGTACACCGATATCATCGCGATCTTCCTCGACCATCTGAAGCGCTCGGCGGAGAAAGCCACGGGCGCGCCGATCGAGCGCGCGGTGCTGGGCCGCCCGGTATTCTTCGTCGACGACGATCCGCGCGCCGATCAGATGGCGCAAAAGCAGCTCGAAGCGGCGGCACGCGCGGTGGGCCTGCGGGACATTCACTTCCAGTATGAGCCGATCGCGGCCGCATTCGACTACGAATCGCGCCTCACGCAGGAAGGGCTCGTGCTGGTGGCCGACATCGGCGGCGGTACGTCGGACTTTTCACTGGTGCGCGTCGGACCCGAGCGGATGAACCGCGTCGAGCGCAAGGACGACGTGCTGGCCCATCACGGCGTGCACGTCGCGGGCACGGACTTTGACCGCCGCGTCGAACTGGCGACGATTCTTCGCGAGCTCGGCTATCAGTCGCTCGATCCCGAAGGCCGCGAACTTCCGAACCGCGTCTATTTCGATCTGGCGACGTGGCACCTGATCAATACCGTTTATGCACCGAAGCGCGTCAGCGAACTGGCGCTCATGCGGCACCTGTTCACGGAAGTTAAACACCATGATCGGCTGATGCGCGTGGTCGAGCGGCGCCTTGGTCACGCGCTGGCCGCGCATGCGGAAGAGGCGAAAATCGGCGTCGCCGCGGGCGGCGAGACGGTGATCGACCTCGACGAAGTCGAAGACGATCTGCGCCTTGCATTCGACGAGGCGCAACTCATCGAAGCGGGAGAGGACGAAACGCGCCGCATCGTGGCGGCGGCGCGCGACACCGTGCAGACCGCCGGCGTGTCGATTCGCGACGTGAGCGCGATTTACTTCACGGGCGGCTCGACCGGCCTCGCGTTTCTATCCGGCGCGTTGGCGGCGGCATTCCCCGATGCGGAAGCGGTATTCGGCGACCGTCTCGCGAGTGTCGCAACGGGACTCGGCATTCACGCGCGGCGCGTGTTCGCGTAACTGCGAACCGCCGCTTTATATTGCGAAGATAATCGCCGCGCGCGAACTCGGCGAATTGCCGGCGCAATAAAAAACCCCGCCGAGGCGGGGTTTTTTTGCGTCCAGAAGGAAGCAGCGTAGCGCTTACACCGGCTTGATGTTAGCTGCTTGCTTGCCCTTCGGGCCCGTCTTCACTTCAAACGTAACCTTTTGGTTTTCTTGCAGCGTCTTGAAGCCTTCCGTGCGGATTTCCGAGAAATGCGCGAACAGATCTTCGCCGCCGCCGTCCGGGGTGATGAAGCCAAAGCCCTTTGCGTCATTGAACCACTTGACGGTACCGGTTTCCATATTACTTGTTCCTAAAGATGGTGAATAAGGCCGAAGCCCGTTGAGTGCATGAAAATCAAGGAAGGGGGTAATGGGACCAACCGGAGTACCGTTGATGGGCGAACTACGAAAGACCAATTCACTCGCCGCTTGAAATCCTGCCCGAACGTTATACGGCGATTTCGAGAGAAGGTCAACACTCGGCCCCCAACTTTACAAAAATTCGCGATACCGCCCCGAAAAGTTGCTTACAAAGCTTGCGGAGCGGGTGGATTTTTTGCTAGGGAGAACCCTTGGTTTCACTGCAGGCGCCGGGTGCAACCGTTAAACTACGCGCCCGCGCCGGTTGCACCATTGGGATAACCGTCGCGCATACATGCGCGTCACCCGTTTTCTCGTCATAAGCGCGATTCATGGGGTGCCGACGTGGTTCTGAAACAGGAGAAGACGTGAAAAGTTCTATACAACGGAACATCGGGCCCTTCGCACTCATGCTGACCGGCCTGGGTTCGATCATCGGCTCGGGCTGGCTGTTCGGCGCGTGGAAGGCCGCGAAAATCGCGGGCCCGGCGTCGATCTGCGCGTGGATCATCGGCGCCGTCGTGATTCTCGCGATCGCGCTGACCTACGCCGAGCTGGGCGCGATGTTCCCGGAATCGGGCGGCATGGTGCGCTACGCGCGCTATTCGCACGGCGCGCTGGTGGGCTTCATCAGCGCGTGGGCCAACTGGATCGCCATTGTTTCGGTGATTCCGATCGAGGCCGAAGCATCCATTCAATACATGAGCACGTGGCCGTATCCGTGGGCGCATGCTTTATTCGTCGATGGCTCGTTGACTACGACCGGGCTGCTACTCTCGGCGGTCCTCGTAGTTATCTATTTCCTGCTGAACTACTGGGGCGTGAAGCTGTTCGCGCGCGCCAACTCGGCCATCACGATCTTCAAGTTTCTGATTCCGGGCGCGACCATCCTCGGACTGATGCTGACGGGCTTCCACAAGGAAAACTTCGGCGAAGTGAGCACGTTTGCGCCGTATGGCTGGTCGGCGGTGCTGACGGCGGTCGCGACAAGCGGCATCGTGTTCGCATTCAACGGTTTCCAAAGCCCGATCAACCTGGCGGGTGAAGCGCGCAATCCGGCCAAAAGCGTGCCGTTCGCAGTGATCGGCTCGATCCTGCTCGCGCTCGTCATCTACGTGTTGCTGCAGGTCGCGTATATCGGCGCCGTCAGCCCGACTGACGTGATGAAGGGCTGGAGCCACTTCAATTTCGCTTCGCCGTTCGCGGAACTGGCGATCGCGCTGAACCTGAACTGGCTCGCGATTCTGCTGTACGTCGACGCCTTCGTCAGCCCGAGCGGCACCGGCACGACCTACATGGCGACCACCACGCGCATGATCTACGCGATGGAGCGCAACAACACGATGCCGAAGATTTTCGGCAGCGTGCATCCGTTCTACGGCGTGCCGCGTCCGGCGATGTGGTTCAACCTGCTGGTCTCGTTCATCTTCCTGTTCTTCTTCCGCGGATGGAGCTCGCTCGCGGCGGTGATTTCGGTTGCGACCGTGATCTCGTACCTGACCGGCCCGATCAGCCTGATGGCGCTGCGCCGCGCGGCGACGGACCTCGAGCGGCCGCTGCACATCCCCGGCATGCAAGTGATCGCGCCGTTCGCGTTCGTATGCGCGTCGCTGATTCTGTACTGGGCGAAGTGGCCGCTGACGGGCGAAATCATTCTGCTGATGGTCGTCGCGCTGCCGGTGTACTTCTACTTCCAGGCGAAGTCGGGCTTCGGCGGCTGGGGCCGCGACCTGAAGGCGGCGTGGTGGCTGGTCGCCTATTTGCCGGTGATGGCGATCCTGTCGCTCATCGGCAGCAAGGAGTTCGGCGGTCGTGGCGTCCTGCCGTACGGCTGGGACATGCTGGTCGTGATCGCGTTCTCGCTCGTCTTCTATTACTGGGGCGTGAATAGCGGCTATCGCTCGGAGTATCTGGAAGAGCGTCAGACGCACGACGAAGTGCTCGAAGGAATGGGCGCGCATTGAGTTGCCGCGCTGCGCCGGGCGGTTGATGGCCTGGCTGCATGCTAAAAAAGCCCGTCTGAGTTTTTGCTCAGGCGGGCTTTTGTTTTTGCCGCGGACGCCGCGAGTCGTTCTTTGTCGGGCCCGGCGCTCAGGCCGTGCCGAACACGTAGTTCGTCATGGCGAGCGAGCGCTGATAGGTGCCGAGCGATTGAATTGCCAGCGAGTAATCGTCGTCGGCGGCACCGAGCGCTGCGAAGACCGGCAGCAGATGCTCGTCGGTCGGGTGCATCAGCACCGCATGCGGCGCCTTCTGGCGATAGTCGAGCAACGCGTCGATGTCGCGCGCGGCGAGCCGTGCTTCGAACCAGTCGGTGAATTCGGCGACGCGCGGGTCGGCATCTTCCGGCCGCGCGGAAAAATCGGCGGCGCGCAGATTGTGCGTGATCTGGCCCGAGCCGATCACCATCACGCCGTCGTCCCTCAACGCGCGCAGCGCGCGGCCGACCCGAAAGTGATGCGCGGCGTCGAGGCGCGGTTGGATCGACAACTGCGCGACGGGCACGTCCGCATCCGGAAACATCAGCAGCATCGGCACCCATGCGCCGTGGTCGAGCCCGTGCGGCTCTTCGCCGGCGTGCATGCCGCTGTCGCGAAGCAGCGCGGCGGCGCGTCGCGCGAGATCGGCCGCGCCGGGCGCCGGATACTGGATCTCATATAACTGGCGCGGAAACCCGTAGAAATCGTGGATGGTTTCCGGCTTTGTGGCGGTGCTCGCGACAGGCTGCGCGGTGCCCCAATGCGCGGATAGCATCAACACGGACTCGGGACGCGGCAATTGCGCGCTCAGCGTCGCAAACTCGGCGGACGGCAGCGACGGATCGATCGGCAGCGTCGGCGCGCCGTGGGAGAGAAAAAGCGAAGGCAAGCGGTTCATGGCAGCGACGCGCTGCGAGGCGCGGACGAAGTTCGGTTGCTGTCAATATAGAGCCCCACCGTCGTTTGATAAACGGGTGAAAGCGGAATTGATTGTCTTGCGGTGGTTGGTAATCGTGATGGACGGACGACCGATTATTCCTGGTCACCGCCTCGTAATCCGGCCCACGCCGGCGATAGCGCCGGTCCCAACGCAAACAGATCCAGCACGCGGGCAACCGTGTGATCGACCATGTCGTCAATCGTCGCTGGTTGGTTGTAAAACGCAGGCAAGGGCGGAAAGATCACGCCACCCATCTCCGTCACCGCCGTCATATTGCGCAGATGCGCGAGATTGAACGGCGTTTCGCGCACCAGCAGCACGAGCCGGCGGCGCTCCTTGAGGGTGACGTCGGCGGCGCGGGTGATCAGGTTGTCGGAGAAACCATGTGCGACGCTCGCGAGCGTTTTCATCGAACACGGCGCGACGACCATGCCGTCCGTCGCAAACGAACCGGACGCGATGCTCGCGCCCACGTCGCGCACCGAATGGACGACGTCCGCGAGCGGATGCACGTCTTCCTTGGACAACTGCAATTCGTGCCGGATATTGAGCCAGCCGGCGCTCGAAATCAGCAGATGACTTTCGACGCCGCCTAGCTTGCGCAACGTCTGAAGCAAGCGGATGCCGTAAATGGCGCCGGTCGCGCCGGTGATGGCGACGATCAGCCGGCGTGGCGCCGCAGCGCGTGTTTCCATGACTGGCGGCGCCTCGTAGGAACAGCTTCGGACTGGACGATCAGGCCGCGGCGAACAGTTGCTGCAATTCGCCCGATTCGTACATTTCCATCATGATGTCCGAGCCGCCGACGAATTCGCCCTTCACATAAAGCTGCGGAATGGTCGGCCAGTTCGAGAACTGCTTGATGCCCTGGCGAACTTCGTCGTCTTCGAGGACGTTGACCGTCTTGAACTCGTTGACATTGCACGCCTTCAGGATCTGGATGGCGCGGCCGGAAAAGCCGCACATCGGGAACTGGGCGCTGCCCTTCATGAAGAGCACGACGTTGTTTTCGTCGACGATTTGCTTGATGCGTTGTTGCGTATCCATGACTGACCTTGCGGTTCCGAGTATGTGTAGGGAATAGGCTGAAATGATAGCGGATTTCGCCCGCACCGGCCGACGGCCGCTTTTTCCATCCGCGCGTTGCGGCTATTGCGGCGGCTTGCGTCAGCGAGCCTGCTGACATATCAGCAAGTCTGCGTGTTCAGGCAAGCCGCCCGCCGCTGATTCGCTCAATGCCCGCAAGGTCGCGCTCCGATCTGACATCCACGAAGCCTTGCGCTGTCAGAAGTTCGCGGACGGCTTCGGCCTGATTGTAGCCGTGCTCCATCCACAGAACGCCGCGCGCGGCAAGACGCGCGGGCGCGCCGGCGACGATCGCGCGGATCGCGCTGAGGCCGTCGGCTTCGTCGGTGAGCGCGCCGCGCGGCTCGTAGCGCAAGTCGCCTTGCTCCAGATGCGGGTCGCCGCTCGCGATATACGGCGGGTTGCTCACGATCACGTCAAAGCGCAGCGCCGTATCCAGCGAGCCGTACCAGTCGCTTTGCGCGAACGTCACGGCGCCGCCTGCCCGCTTCGCATCCAGCAGACGCGCGGCGTTGCGCGCCGCGACCGCGAGCGCTTCCGCCGAACGGTCGAGCGCGGTCACTTGCGCGTCCGGGCGCATCGACGCAATCGCCACTGCAATGGCGCCCGTGCCGGTGCCGAGATCGAGCACGCGCGGGCGCGGAAGATTTTCCATCGCCGTGAGCGCCGTTTCGACCAGCAATTCGGTCTCCGGACGCGGAATCAGCACATGCGGCGTCACCTCGAATTCAAGCCCGAAGAACTCGCGGACGCCGACAATTTGCGCAATCGGCTCGCCGGCCACGCGCCGCGCCTGCAACGCGAGATAACGCTCGACGCACTCGCTGTCGAGCGCTTCGTCCGCGCGCGTGATCAACTGCGTATGGCGCCAGCCGAGCACATGCGTGAGCAAAATGCGCGCTTCGAGCGGCGGCAGCGGCGAGGCGCGCAACAACGCCGCGGGCGTGGCCGCCTGGTCGCGATTGGGCGGCGCGTTCGCGGTCATCGGCGCTTAATCCGCGTCGCCGAGCGAAGCAAGCAGCTCCGCCTGATGTTCGCTGACGAGCGCGCTGATCAGTTCGTCGAGATCGCCGTCCATGATTGCATCGAGGCGATACAGCGTCAGATTGATCCGATGATCTGTCAGACGCCCTTGCGGGAAGTTGTAGGTGCGAATCCGCTCCGAGCGATCGCCCGAGCCGATCAGACTCTTGCGCGTCGCCGCTTCTTTCGCCTGCTGCTCGTGCGACTGCTTGTCCTTGATGCGCGCCGCGAGCACCTTCAGCGCGCGGTCCTTGTTCTTGTGCTGCGAGCGGTCGTCCTGACATTCGACGACGATGCCCGTCGGCAAGTGCGTGACGCGCACGGCCGAATCCGTCTTGTTGATGTGCTGACCGCCCGCGCCCGACGCCCGGAACGTGTCGATGCGCAGATCGGCCGGATTGATTTCGACTTCGCCGATCTCGTCGGCTTCCGGCATGACCGCCACCGTGCACGCGGACGTGTGAATGCGGCCCTGCGTTTCGGTTGCCGGCACGCGCTGCACGCGATGGCCGCCGGACTCGAACTTCAGCTTCGAATATGCGGCTTCGCCCGCGATCCGCACGATCACTTCCTTATAGCCGCCCAGATCGGATTCGCTCGCCGACATCATCTCGACCTGCCAGCGGTTGCGCTCGGCGTAGCGCAAATACATGCGCAACAGGTCGCCTGCAAAAAGCGCGGACTCGTCGCCGCCGGTGCCGGCGCGAATTTCGAGGAAGATGTTGCGGTCGTCGTTCGGATCTTTCGGCAACAGCATCTTCTGCAGTTCGCCGCCGAGCTGTTCCATGCGCTCACGCGCCGCGCGAATTTCCTCTTCGGCGAATTCGCGCATGGAGATGTCCGTCAGCAGTTCCTGCGCGGTGGCGGCGTCGTGCATGGCCTGGCGCCACAGCGCGTATTGCTCGACGACGGGCCCAAGCTCGGCGTGTTCGCGCGTGAGCTTGCGATATTGATCGAGGTTCGAGGTGATGTCCTCGCGGCTTAACAGATCGTTCAGTTCGGCCAGCCGTGTCGTCAGCTGGTCGAGCTTGCGTTGCATGCTCGTTTTCATCGGGCGGGTATCGGAGCGGGCTCCGGAAGGACAGCAACCAGGAAAATGGGCGGATGCCCGGAACAGAAGCATGTGGCGGGCCACTGCGAGGCCACCGGCGGGTGGCGCGGACGAGGCGGTGCGCGCCGCTAACGTTCCGAGGAGCCGGAGTGTTTGTAGAAGCCGCCCATCAGTTCGATGAGCGTGTCGCGGTTTTCACCGCTCGCGCGGTTAAGCGCGTGAGTGGGACCGTGAATCAGCTTGTTGGTCAGCGCTTGCGAAAGCGCCTCGATCACCGCGGCAGGATCGTCGCCGCGCGCGAGCATTTTCTGCGCGCGTTCGACTTCGGCCCGGCGCAGCACGTCGGCTTGCGTATGCATGTGACGGATCACCGGCACGATGCTGCGCGCCTCGAGCCACTGCATGAAATTCTGCACGCGCGTTTCGATGATCGCTTCGGCCTGCGCAACCGCGGCCTGGCGCGACGCATTCCCTTCGCGGACAATCGCGCCGAGGTCGTCGACGGTATACAGGAACACGTCTTCCAGCTTGCCGACTTCCGGTTCGATGTCGCGCGGAACCGCCAGATCGACCATGAAGATCGGCCGATGCCGGCGCGCCTTGACCGCGCGCTCGACCGCGCCCAGGCCGATGATCGGCAACGTGGAAGCCGTGCACGACACGATGATGTCGAACTCGTGCATGCGCGTCGGCAAGTCCGACAGCGGAATGGCCCGGCCGTTGAAGCGCTCCGCGAGCCGCGTGCCGCGCTCGGCCGTGCGGTTCGCGACCACGAGTTCACGGGGCTGCTGCGCGGCGAAGTGCGTGGCGCACAGCTCGATCATTTCGCCGGCGCCGATGAACAGCACGCGCTGGTTCGACACCTTGTCGAAAATACGTTGCGCGAGCCGCACGGCAGCGGCTGCCATCGAAACCGACTGCGCGCCGATTTCGGTCGTGCTGCGCACTTCTTTTGCGACGGCGAACGTGCGCTGGAACAACTGGTTCAGATAAGTGCCGAGCGCGCCTGCTTCGGACGCGGTGCGCACGGCGTCCTTCATTTGTCCGACGATTTGCGTTTCGCCGAGCACCATCGAATCGAGGCCCGAGGCGACGCGAAAGGCGTGACGCACGGCTTCCGACTGCGGCAGCGCGTAGACGTGCGGCGCAAGTTCCTCGATGGGCAGGTTGTGATACCGCGACAGCCATTGGATCGCGGCTTCGCGCGCGGCCTGGTCGTCGGTCGCGCAATAGAGTTCGGTGCGATTGCAGGTGGAGAGAATCGCCGCTTCAGGCGCCGAGCGGGCCGTGCCGCCGAGCCAGACGCTCTTGAAGGTGTCCAGTGCAGGCTTGATCTGTTCAAGCGGAAACGCCACGCGTTCGCGCAAGGCGACAGGCGCTGTGTGGTGATTGATTCCGATCGTTAAGAGCTGCATGCTGGGGAGCTATGGTTTAGCCCCATATTATAGCGTTTTCGCGATTCTTACTCGCTGCACCTCGCACCCGCGCCGCTTATGCCGGCCATCAGGCCGGTGCGGCAGCGCCTTCCACGGAAAATGCGTCGAGCTGATAGCCGTAGCCGTACAGCGGCGCAAGCGAATAGCCAAATTCCGGGCGCAATTCGAGCTTGGACCGCACGCGCGACGCGTGCGTGTCGACGGTGCGCGACTTTACGTCGCGGCGCCGTGCCCACACGGTTTCCATGATGTGCGCGCGCGACACGGGCCGCGACAAATTGGTGAACAGCAGCAGCGCGAAGCGGAACTCCTTCGGCGTCAGCGTGACCACGCGGTTGCGGAACGTGACGGCGAAGTTGGCGGCGTCGAACGTATAGCCGCGAATCACGTCGTGCCGTCGATTGGGCGGCCGGCGCAAGCCTGCGCGCCGCAGCAGCGCGTCGACGCGCGCGAGCGTTTCCGGGCCGCGTACCGGCTTGGCGAGACAGTCGTCGGCGCCCGCGTGCAGCACGGCGACGATCTGGCTTTCGCGCGGCTCCGTCATCATCACGATGACCGGCAGGCTCGGCAGGAGCGCGCGGGCGCGTGCGATCACATCTTCGGCGGAATGGTCGCCGGTCCAGTTTTCGGTAATCAGCAGATCGAAGAATTGGTCCGCGGCTTGCGCGAGGAACGGGGCGCTCGTGGCGAAGTGCTGACACACGTGGCCGCCGGCGAACATGAGCCGGGTGACCAACTGGGCGTGCCGCGGGTCCGGCTCGATAAGGGCGATTCGCATGCGCGCAATCCACTTGACGACGGCCAGGAACCAGGCTTTTCCGTAAGGCCTCCAGCTTGCCTAACATCACCCCGACCCCTAAACTCAACCGCTGTGCGGAAAGCGCCGTGCTGATTTTTTGAGAAGAGACAAAAATGCTAGCTGTCGTTGTGCCTCGCGCCCATGAGACAAATCCGAAACTGCGCGAGTCCATCCGCTGATGGGCTGGGCTGGAATCGTCGTACTCGGAGCCGCAATCGGCTTCGCGGGTTGGTGGTTGCATCCGCTGCGCCGCTTGAACAACGCCGGCCGCTCCGGCGGCTCGAAAGGCGCCCGCCTATGGGTGGCGCTGCTGGCCGGCGTGCTGGGCGCGAGCGTCTCGCGCATGGCCGGCAATGTGACCGGTCTTTTCCATGACGGCGAGATACTGGAATGGCCTGTGTGCACGGCCGTCGCCATGATCGCCGTCGCCGTGACGGTCGGCTTGCTTTCCCGTCGATGAATACTTGCAGGTGACCTCCATGAATGCCCGACTTCCCCAAACTTCCTCCATCCCCGAACGGCTCGCCGGCTTGCGCAGCGCGATGGCGCGCGAAGGCGTCGCCGCTTACCTCGTGCCGTCTGCGGACCCGCATTTGTCCGAATATCTGCCGGGGCGTTGGCAGGGCCGCGAATGGCTGTCCGGCTTCACCGGCTCGGCGGGCACGCTGATCGTCACGGCCGACTTCGCGGGCGTCTGGACCGATAGCCGCTACTGGGAGCAGGCCAATGCGCAACTGGCCGGCAGCGGCGTTCAGCTCATGAAGATGACCGGTGGTCAGCAGACCGCGCCGCATTTCGAATGGCTCGCTGAAAACGTGGCGCCGGGCGGCACCGTCGGTGTGGACGGCGCCGTGCTCGGCGTGGCGGCGGCGCGCGCTCTGACTCAGGCGCTCACGGCGCGCGGCGTGAAGCTGCGCACCGACGTCGATCTGTTCGACGGCATCTGGCCGCAGCGCCCGTCGCTGCCCGATGCGGCGGTGTTCGAACACACCGAGCCGCATGCAAGCGTCGCGCGTTCGGAAAAGCTCGCACAGGTCCGTCGCGCAATGGCGGAAAAGGGCGCGCAGTGGCACTTCATTTCCACGCTCGACGACCTTGCGTGGCTCTTCAATCTGCGCGGCGCCGACGTCAGCTTCAACCCGGTTTTCGTCGCGCATGCGCTGATCGGCGAACACGGCGCGTCGCTTTTCGTTTCCGACGGCAAGGTGCCGCCCGCGCTCGCCGAAGCGCTCGCGCGCGACGGCGTCAATGTCGAGCCCTACGCGAAAGCGGCCGATGCGCTCGCCGCGCTGCCGGCCGGCAGCACCTTGTTGATCGACCCGCGCCGCATCACGTACGGCTCGCTGCAATCGGTGCCGTCGACGGTGAAGGTGGTCGAGGCGGTCAATCCGTCCACCTTCTTCAAGTCGCGCAAGACCGAAGCCGAGGCGAAGCACGTGCGCGAGACGATGGAGCAGGACGGCGCGGCGCTCGCCGAATTCTTCGCGTGGTTCGAAAGCGCGCTCGGCCGCGAGACGATCACCGAGCTCACTATCGACGAACGTCTGACGGCCGCGCGCGCACGTCGGCCGGGTTTCGTGTCGTTGAGCTTTGCGACCATTGCGGGCTTCAACGCGAACGGCGCGATGCCGCACTATCGCGCGACTCGGGAATCGCATTCGGTGATCGAGGGCAACGGCCTGTTGCTGATCGACTCCGGCGCGCAGTATCTGAGCGGAACGACCGACATCACGCGCGTGGTGCCGATCGGCACGATCAGCGACGCACAGCGGCGCGATTTCACGATCGTGCTGAAGGGCACCATGGCGCTGTCGCGCGCGAAGTTTCCGCGCGGCATCCGCTCGCCGATGCTCGACGCCATCGCGCGCGCGCCGATCTGGGAAGCCGGTGCCGACTACGGTCACGGCACGGGCCACGGTGTCGGCTATTTCCTGAACGTTCACGAAGGCCCGCAAGTAATCGCGCACTACGCGCCGGCCGAACCGTGGACGGCGATGGAAGAAGGCATGATCACGTCGATCGAACCGGGCGTCTACCGGCCAGGCAAGTGGGGTGTGCGGATCGAGAATCTGGTGCTGAACGTGCCCGCCGGTCAGACCGAATTCGGCGACTTCCTCGAGTTCGAGACGCTCACGCTGTGCCCGATCGACACGCGCTGCCTCGACTTGTCGCTGCTGCGCGACGACGAACGCGCGTGGCTCAACAGCTATCACGAGACGGTGCGCACGCGCCTCGCGCCGCATGTTTCCGGCGACGCGAAGACGTGGCTCGAACTGCGCACGCAGCCTGTCTGAGCAGCAACCGTATAACGACGCATAACGACGTTTAACGAAGCATAGCCACGGAGAGCGCATGGCCATCAAGGCAGTGGTGTTCGATTTCGGCGGCGTGCTGATCGACTGGAATCCCGAGTACCTGTATCGGCAACTGATTCCAGACGAAGCCGAGCGCCGCTGGTTTCTGACTCACGTGTGCTCGATGGATTGGGTGGTTCGCCAGGACGGCGGCCAGCCCATCGCCGAGGCCACGGCCGAACTCATCGCGCGGTTCCCCGATCACGAAGCGCTGATCCGCGCGTTTTACGAGCGCTGGCACGAAATGGTGGCCGGCGTGCTGGACGACGGCGTCGCGATCATGGAAAAGCTCGAGGCCGCCGAGGTGCCGCTCTTCGGCCTGACGAACTGGTCGGCCGAGACCTTTCCTTATGCGTGGGAAAACTACCCGGTGCTGCGGCGCTTTCGCGACATCATCGTGTCGGGGCGGGTAGGTCTGGTGAAGCCCGATCCGGCCATCTTCGCGGCCATGCTAGAGCGGATTCACGCGCAAATGCCGGGCATCGAACCGTCCGAACTCGTCTTTATCGACGACAACCCGAAGAACGCCGCAGCCGCTACGGCGCTCGGCTGGTACGGCGTGCATCACGTCAGCGCCGCGCAGACCGAAGCGAGGCTGCGCGAACTGGGGTTGCCGGTTTGACTAGACGCGCGTGGCAAACGCAGAGCGCTTGGACGCATCCGCTTGCGCGCCGTGTTCGCCACGCGGTTTGATCCGCTCACTGCCCCAGCAAATTCTTCAACGCATTTCCCAGGCCTTTTACCGTTTCGCCCGCGCCTTTCGCCACGCCTTCCACGCTGACGCCCAGCGCTTTCGCGAAGCCAGCGGCGATGCGCGTCGTCAGTCCTTCCTGCACCGAAAATTTCGGGTCGCGCAAGTTGCCGTCGAGCACGAAGTGCAGCGTGATGTCGCCGTTGTGCGCCTTGAGCGCGGCAACCGCGGCCTTCGTCGGAATGGACATGAACGTGTCGAGCGGATTGCCCGTGTCCGCAAGTTGCAACTGATGAACCGTGATCGTGCCGGGCGCGTGCAACTGATAATTGCGCACTGACGACTCGATGCTCATGTCGATCGTGCCGCTTGTCACTTGCGCCTTCGCGCCGGCTTTCTTAACGAGATACGGATCGAGCATGACGACGTCGACGCCGCGCAGTGTGCTGGTCGTCTGCGAATCCTTGCTGGCGATTTTGATCCAGCCGCTGAACGTCACCGTGCCGGTGTGCGACGGCCCTTTGATCGAGCCTCTGACATTGACGTTGGTCGGCTCCGTGAGCGCGGGCAGACGAATGTTGTCGACGGTCGCGTTCGCGTCGCTCACCGTCACCTTGTAGGCCGGCGACCCGACCGTCATGTCGTAGAAATGAAAGCGGCCCTGCTCGAAACTGATGTGATCGACCTGCTTGTCGCGCGGCATCGAACTCGCTGATGCGGCACCTGCGTCGTCCTTAGTGCTGTTGACCGATTGACGCAGATTCGGCAGCAGACGGATCGTGCCGTTTTGCGTGCGCAGCACCGCCATGTCGAAACCGCGCACTGTCACGCTGCGGATATGCATGCGGCGCTGGAGTAGATCGCGGATGTCCGGCGTCAGGATGATCTCGTCCGCTCTCAACGGATCGCCGGCGGGCCAGCCGGGCGGCGGCCTCAATAGAACGTTACTGAGGTGCACCGAGGTCACGCCGACGTCGATGCTTTGCGCGCTGCCGAGCGGACCGAGTGCGGCTATTACTCGCGCTTTCACTTCGCGCTGCGCGTATTGCAGCAGGCCGAATGCAATAACGACGAGCACGACCAGCACGCTGCTCGCGGCAACGATCCAGCGTTGGCTCTTCGACATTGCCATGCTTGTTCCCTCGTCACCGCAACGTGCGTGCAGTGTGATCAAGATGAATGCGCGCCGTCCAATACAAGTCGCGCGGACGACATATAGCACGCGCAACGGAGCAATGCGTGTGCCGTGTCGCATGTCGCCGATGTCTGGCGTAGGTGAAGGGTATCGAAGGAGGGTAGGGAGTTGCTGCGAAGAACGGCTGAGCGTGCCGGGCACGCACGCTGACCGTTTGCAAAGCTGAGGGGATAACTGCGCCAAGTGCGGCCTGCTCGTCTTCCGACAAGCAGACCGCTTTTCGCGCAGCTTCTGACGCGGTGAACCTTTAACGCCGTGTACCTTTAACGCCGCGTGAACCTTAACGCGTGATCGGCTTATACCGCAGACGCTTCGGACGCGCCGCTTCTTCACCCAGGCGTGCGCGCTTGTCCGCTTCATACTCCTGGTAATTACCGTCGAAGAACGTGATTTGCGAATCGCCTTCGAACGCGAGAATGTGCGTCGCGATCCGGTCGAGGAACCAGCGGTCGTGCGAAATCACCATCACCGAGCCGGCGAATTCGAGCAATGCGTCTTCGAGCGCGCGCAGCGTTTCGACGTCGAGATCGTTCGACGGTTCGTCGAGCAGCAGCACATTGCCGCCCGCAATCAACGTCTTCGCGAGATGCAGACGGCCGCGCTCGCCGCCCGACAGATTGCCGACCGTCTTCTGCTGATCGCCGCCCTTGAAGTTGAAGCGGCCAATGTAGGCACGCGACGGCGTCTCGTACTTGCCGACCGTCAGCACATCGGCGCCGCCGGAAATCTCTTCGAACACGGTCTTGGTCGAATCCAGCGCGTCGCGGCTCTGGTCGACGTAAGCGAGCTTCACCGTCGGTCCCATGACGATCTCGCCCGAATCCGGCTGTTCGCGGCCAGTCAGCATGCGAAACAGCGTGGACTTACCCGCGCCGTTCGGACCGATGATGCCGACAATCGCGCCCGCCGGCACCTTGAAGCTCACGTTGTCGAGCAGCAGCCGGTCGCCATACGACTTGCTGACGTTCTTGAACTCGATCACTTCATTGCCGAGGCGGTCGCCGACCGGAATGAAGATTTCCTGCGTTTCATTGCGCTTCTGATAATCCTGGCTGTTCAGTTCCTCGAAGCGCGCAATACGCGCCTTCGACTTCGCCTGACGGCCCTTCGGATTCTGGCGCACCCATTCCAGTTCTTTCTTGATCGCCTTCTGACGCGCGGATTCCGACGCTTCTTCCTGCTTCAGGCGCTCTTCCTTCTGATCGAGCCAACTGCTGTAGTTGCCCTTCCACGGAATGCCGTGGCCGCGGTCGAGTTCGAGAATCCACTCGGCCGCGTTATCGAGGAAGTAGCGATCGTGCGTGACCGCGACGACGGTGCCTGGAAAGCGCGTGAGGAACTGTTCGAGCCAGTCGACCGATTCCGCGTCGAGGTGGTTGGTCGGCTCGTCGAGCAGCAGCATGTCGGGCTTTTCGAGCAGCAGCTTGCACAGCGCGACGCGGCGCTTTTCGCCGCCCGACAGATGTTCGATTTTCGCGTCCCAGGCCGGCAGACGCAGCGCGTCGGCGGCGATCTCGATCTGCTGTTCGGCGCTGCCGCCGTCGGTGGTCGCGAGAATTGCTTCGTACTTCGCCTGCTCGGCGGCGAGCGCGTCGAAGTCCGCGTCCGGTTCCGCGTAGGCCGCGTAAATCTCATCGAGCTTCTTCTGCGCGTTGAACACGTCGCCGAGACCTTCTTCGACGGTTTCGCGCACCGTCTTGTTCGGATCGAGCTGCGGTTCTTGCGGCAGATAGCCGATGTTCAGATTCGGCATCGGCGTGGCTTCGCCTTCGATGTCCTTGTCCACGCCGGCCATGATGCGGATCAGCGTCGACTTGCCCGAGCCGTTCAGGCCGAGCAGGCCGATCTTCGCGCCGGGGAAAAACGACAGCGAGATGTCTTTCAGGATTTGACGCTTGGGCGGCACGATCTTGCCAACCCGGTTCATGGTGAAGACGTATTGGGCCATTTGCTTGTGTGCTTGATAGACGTTGACGACGCCGGCCGCGTTCGGGCGGGCAGCCGTGGGTGGATCGGTAATCGGTGTGTGCCGGGGCGGCGTCGAACACGCTCTCAGCGCAACGACGCGAGCACGCCGGGTGCAAATCGCATTGTACTTCGGCAGGGGAGTGCGGGCGGTAGCGCGGCTTGCGGCTTGTGTCAGTTCGCGCGCAGCGGCGGTGAAATCACAGCCAGCTTGCTACGCCGCCGTGCCGCGAGCAGGTGCCGCTGTGGTGCCGGCTGAAGCTGTAGGTGCCGTCGCGGCAGCGGGCGGTCGCGCCGTCGGGCGCCTTGCCCGAGAGTGAGCGGGCCGGCGCGTGTACCGTGTTGCCGTCGCGATTCGTGTAGGTGTTGTGATTGCTGAGGTCGGCTTCGTCGGGCGTTGTGCCTGGCGCGACGTACGCGAATGCCGGCGAGATGCTCAACGATAGCGTCAGCAACAGCGCAACCGATGCGCCACGGGCGGTTCTAAGACCAATACCTTGCATGGCGTTAGAGATCGTGCTTGTAGTTGTGAGTATTGTTATGAGGCGCTCAACTTAGTTCACCCGCCGGCCACTCGTCGAATCGAAGAAATGCAGATGACGCGCGGGCAACGCGACCTGCAATGCCTCGCCAGCCGCGGGCCGATGCGCGTGCGGCAAACGCACGGTCACGTCATGCTTGCCCCATCGTCCGTGCGCGAGATTGTCGGCACCGAGCAACTCGCATGAATCGACGGTGAGCGTTGCGTGCGGCGCATCCGCTTGCCCCGGACTCATGTGCTCCGGACGAATACCTAGCGTGTATTCGCGCCCCTTGGCGACTTCGCCGCCAATCGACGCCACGCCCGCGAGCGGCAGTTGCGGCCCGTTGCCGGCGATGTCGAACGAGGAACCGTCGTCCGACACGCGGCCTTGCAGCAGATTCATTCCCGGCGAGCCGATGAAGCCCGCGACGAACACCGTCGCCGGCCGTTCATAGACCTCGGTCGGTGCGCCGATCTGCTCGGCGTGGCCCTTGTTCATCACGATCACGCGTTGCGCGAGCGTCATCGCTTCGATCTGATCGTGCGTGACGTACAGGCTCGTCGTAGAGAGCCGCGCATGCAGACGCTGAATCTCGAGCCGCATTTGCACGCGCAGACGCGCGTCGAGATTCGACAACGGTTCGTCGAAGAGAAACACGGCCGGTTCGCGCACGATCGCGCGGCCCATTGCCACGCGCTGACGCTGCCCGCCCGACAGTTCGCGCGGCTTGCGCTGCAACAGCGCTTCCAGTTCGAGAATCTGCGCGGCGGCGTTCACGCGCTGCGCGATCTGCGCCCGGTCGACGCCCGCGATCTTCAGCGCATAGCCCATGTTTTCAGCCACGCTCATATGCGGGTAGAGCGCGTAGTTCTGAAACACCATCGCGATGTTGCGGTCCTTCGGCTCCAGTTCGTTCACCACTTTGCCGGCGATCGAAATGCTGCCCTCGGAGATGCGCTCGAGTCCTGCGACCATCCGCAGCAACGTCGATTTGCCGCAACCGGACGGGCCGACCATCACGACGAATTCGCCGTCGTTCACATCGACGTCGATGCCGTGCAACACGAACTGTTTGCCGTCGTAGGTTTTTTTAACGCCTTGCAGTGTCAATGCAGCCATGCGGTTTTAGCCCTTCGTTTGCGTGTCTTTTGTCATTGGTGCGTGCTTGCCGCAAGCGCGGTTTGCGCCGCGCGGATCATTTCTCGGCATCCACGAGACCGCGCACGAACCAGCGCTGCATGGTCAGCACGACGGCGAGCGGCGGCAGCATCGCGAGCAGCGTGGCCGTCATCACGAGATGCCATTCGGTGGCCGTGTCGCCCGAAGCAATCATGCTCTTGATACCGACGACGGCGGTTGTCAGCGACTGCTGGCTCGTGATCAGAATCGGCCACAAATACTGGTTCCAGCCGTAAATAAACGTGATGACGAAGAGCGCCGCCATGTTCGTTTTCGACAGCGGCAACACGACGTCCCAGAAGAAACGCATCGGACCCGCACCGTCGATGCGCGCCGCTTCCATCAACTCGTCGGGCAGCGTCATGAAGAACTGGCGAAACAGGAACGTGGCCGTTGCGGACGCAATCAGCGGCAACGTCAAACCGCTATACGTATTGCTCAGATTCATCGACGACACGACTTGCACGGTCGGGAAGATACGCACTTCGACCGGCAGCATCAGCGTGATGAAGATCAGCCAGAACGAGAGGTTGCGAAACGGAAAGCGGAAGAACACGATCGCATACGCGGAGATCATCGACACGGCGATCTTGCCGATCGAAATGGCGAGCGCCATCACGAGGCTGTTGAACAGCATGCGCCCGAACGGCGCTGCCGCGTTGCCGCTGCCGTGCGCCCACACGGTCGCGATGTTGTCGAACAGATGCGAGCTCGGCACCAGCGACAGCGGCACGGTGAAGATCTGCTGTTCGTTCATGGTCGCCGCGCAGAACGCGACGTACACCGGAAACACGACCAGCACGACGCCGAGTATCAGCACCGCGTGGCAGAAGAGGTCGAAACCGCGGCGGTTCTCGATCATGAGTATTGAACCCTGCGTTCGATGAAGCGGAATTGCACGACCGTCAACGCGACGACGATCACCATCAGCACGACGGATTGCGCGCCCGAGCTGCCGATGTCGAGTCCCTGGAAACCTTCGGCGAAAATTTTGTAGATCAGCGTGCGCGTCGATTGAGCGGGGCCGCCGCCCGTCGCTGCGTCGATCACCGGAAAGGTGTCGAAGAACGCGTAGGTGATGTTGATGACCAGCAGGAAGAAGCTCGTCGGCGACAGCAGCGGCAGGGCGATGCCGAAGAAGCGCCGCACGGGACCGGCGCCGTCGATGGCGGCGGCTTCGATCAGCGATCGCGGAATCGCCTGCAAGCCCGCGTAGAAGAACAGGAAGTTATAGCTGACCTGCTTCCACACCGACGCAAGCACGACAAGAAACATCGCTTGTCCCGCGTTCAAAGCGTGATTCCACACAATGCCTTGCTTCGCGAGCGCGAATGTCACGAGGCCGATGCTCGGGTTGAACAGAAACGACCACAGCACGGCGGCGATGGCCGGCGCGACCGCATACGGCCAGATGAGCAGCGTCTGATACGCCTTTGCGCCGCGCGTCACGCGGTCCGCGCAGACCGCGAGCAGCAGCGAAATAACGAGGCCCGATACGGTGACGAGCGCGCAGAAAATAATCGTCGTGTTGAACGACGACAGATACAGCGGATCGGCGAAGAGCTGCTTGAAATTCGCGAGCCCGACGAATTCGCTCGACGTGCCGAACGCGTCCTGACTTTGCGTGGATTGCCACAGCGCTTCGCCGGCGGGCCACAGAAAGAAGAGCGCCGTGATCGCGAGTTGCGGCGCGACGAGCAGATAGGGCAGCAGGCTGGTGCCGAAGCGGGAGCGCTTTTCCATCGAGGAATCTCAAGAGTTTTGCTGCAAGCGGGTTCCGGCGCGAGTGCGCCGGAACCGACGATGCCGACGCGGGAATTAACTGCCCGCTTTCTCGAAACGCCGCAGCAGTTCGTCGCCGCGCGAGACCGCCGAGTCGAGCGCCTGTTGCGGCGTCTTCTTTTCACCCCACACCTGCTCGAGCTCTTCGTCGATGATCGTGCGGATCTGCGGCATATTGCCAAGGCGCAAGCCCTTCGTGTACGGCAGCGGCGGCTTGTTGAGCATCTGCTTGATCGCCGTATCGCTGCCGGGGTTCTTCTCGTAGAAGCCCTGTTGCTGCGTCAACTGATACGCGGCGGTCGTGACCGGCAAATAGCCGGTGTCCTGATGCCACTTCGCGGCGACTTCGGGCGAGCTCAGATACGACAGGAATTTCGCCACGCCTTTGTAGACGGCCGGGTCCTTGCCCGCCAGCACCCACAAGCTCGCTCCGCCGATAATCGCGTTCTGCGGCGCGCCCTTCACGTTCGCGTCGTAAGGCATCATGCCGGTGCCGAAGTTGAACTTCGCGTACTTCTTGATCGTGGCAAGCGAGCCCGACGAGTTCGTGATGATGCCGCAGTCGCCGCTATAGAACTTCGAGATCGGTTCGTCCTTGCGGCCAACGTACGTGAACGTGCCGTCTTTCTGCATGCTCTGCAGGAACCGGATGTGCGCGACCTGCAGCGGCTTGTTGAATTCGAGTTGCGCATCGGCGCCGTCAAAACCGTTGTTCTTTGATGCGAACGGCGCGCCGTGCCACGCGCTGTAGTTCTCCAACTGAATCCAGCTTTGCCAGCCCGACGAATAGCCGCACGCCATGCCCGACGCTTTCAGCTTCTGCGCGTCGGCCTGGAGCTCGGCCCAGGTTTTCGGCGGCTGGTTCGGATCGAGACCGGCTTTCTTGAACGCGTCCTTGTTGTAATAGAGGACGGGCGTCGAGCTATTGAAGGGCATCGAAATCAGATGGCCCGTTTTCGCGTCGCTGTAATAGCTTGCGATGGTCGGCACAAACGCCTTTTCGTCGAGCGGCACGCCGGCTTGCTTGAACACGTCCGAGACGGGCACGACGGCTTTCTTAGCCTGCATCATCGTCGCGGTGCCGACTTCGTACACTTGCAGGATGGACGGCGCGTTGCCGCTGCGATAAGCGGCGATGCCGGCCGCGAGCGTCTGGTCGTAAGTGCCCTTGAACACCGGCACGATCTTGTAGTCCGACTGCGACGCGTTGAACGCGTTGGCGATGTCGTTCAGACGTTCGCCCAACGCGGCTTCCATGGCGTGCCAGAACTGGATTTCAGTGGCGGCCTGGGCCGTCTGGCTCATGCCGACGGTGCCCACACTCAGTACAGCGGCGACGGAAAGCGAACGGAACAGCGGCTTGAAACTCATCGATTTGTCTCCTCATCGGAAGGTGCGCGAATGCGAATCGCGCGATTCTATTTGTGTTCGATGACAGTCCGGCGTCGGCCGGCGGATGCCGCAATTTAACATCGGCTGTGAGGAAACTGGAATAGCTGGGTTCTCTAATGCAAAAAGCCCGCGCGAGGCGGGCTTTTCAAAACGCCGGCGTGAGCCGCCAGGCGGTGCTGCGAATATTGCGGCTTTAAAGGCCTTTACACGTTGAACAGGAAGTTCATCACATCCCCGTCGTGCACCACATATTCCTTGCCTTCCGCGCGCATCTTGCCGGCTTCTTTCGCGCCTTGCTCGCCCTTATAGGTGATGTAGTCGTTAAACGAAATGGTCTGCGCGCGAATAAAGCCGCGCTCGAAGTCGGTGTGAATCGCGCCCGCGGCTTGCGGCGCGGTATCGCCGACATGAATGGTCCACGCGCGCACTTCCTTCACGCCTGCGGTGAAGTAGGTTTGCAGGCCGAGTAGCTTGAAGCCCGCGCGAATCACGCGGTTCAGGCCCGGCTCTTCCATGCCCATGTCGGCGAGGAACACTTCCATGTCGGCTTCGTCGAGGTCGGCGATTTCCGCTTCGATTGCTGCGCACACCGCGACGACCGGCGCATTTTCCGACGCCGCGAACTTCGCGACCGCGTCCAGATGCGGATTATTCTGGAAGCCGTCTTCCTTGACGTTCGCCACATACATGGTCGGTTTCGCGGTGATCAGGCAGAACGGCTTAAGCGTCGCCTTCTCTTCGTCCGACAGATCGAGCGCGCGCACGGGCTTGGCCTGATCCAGTTGAGCGCGCACCTTTTCCAGCACGGCGGCGTTCTTGATGGCTTCCTTGTCGTTGCCCGACTTGGCTGCCTTCGAATAACGCGCGAGCGCTTTTTCAACCGTTGCCAGGTCGGCCAGCGCGAGTTCGGTGTTGATGACCTCGATGTCCGACAGCGGATCGATCTTGTTCGCGACGTGAATCACGTTCTCGTCTTCGAAGCAGCGCACGACGTGCGTGATCGCGTCCGTTTCGCGGATGTTGGCGAGGAACTGGTTGCCGAGACCTTCGCCCTTGCTTGCGCCCGCCACCAGACCGGCGATGTCGACGAATTCCACGACCGCCGGCAGGATGCGCTCGGGCTTGACGATTTCCGCGAGCGCTTTCAGGCGCGCGTCCGGCACTTCCACAATGCCGACGTTCGGCTCGATCGTGCAGAACGGATAGTTTTCGGCGGCGATGCCCGCCTTGGTCAGCGCATTGAACAGAGTGGACTTGCCGACGTTAGGCAAGCCGACGATGCCGCATTTGAGGCTCATGGAAATCCTTCAGTGATTCAGTAAATTGCGTGATGCGCTCGACGCCGTATTGCAGGATTCGTGAGCCTTCGGCTTAGGCCGGCAAGAAAAACGCAGCGGAGCGGGACACGACACCAGAGCGGGCGTTGGCTCGACGGTTCTGGGCGGTTTTGTCACGGAAAGCGTAATTGTAACCCGTCTTGTAACCCGTCCCACCGGCTCCTTGACGTGGCTTCAGGAAGCTGCGCGCCCGGTCCGTCCCCCACAACCCCCACGGCTATAATGCGCGGATGAACGCACACCATCAGACTTTCGATGCCGCGGTGATCGGCGGCGGGCTGGTCGGCAAGACCGCCGCGCTCGCGCTCACGCAAGGCGGACTGCGCGTCGCGCTGCTCGCGCAAGCCTGCGCGCCGCTGGCCGCCGGCGCTTCGTTCGACTCGCGGGTGTACGCGTTGTCGTCCAGTTCGCAGGCGCTGCTCGAGCGTTTGCGCGTGTGGCAGGCGCTGGATCTGTCGCGGCTTGGCCCCGTCTACGACATGCGGGTCTATGGCGACGCTCACGCGGAGCTGCATTTCTCCGCGTTTCAGGCGTCGGTGCCGCAACTGGCGTGGATCGTGGAGTCGTCGGTGATCGAGCGCGCGCTCGACGCGGCGTTGCGCTTTCAGCCGAATCTCACGTGGATCGACAGCCGCGCCCAGGCGCTCGATTTCACCGCCGAAAGCGCGAGCGTCGATCTCGCGAACGGCAACGTGCTGGTGGCGGATCTCGTCGTCGGCGCGGACGGCGCGCATTCGTGGGTGCGCGCGCAAATCGGCTCGAAGATGAACCGGCGCGACTATCGGCAGACGGGCGTCGTCGCCAATTTCAAGGCGGAAAAGCCGCACGGCGAAACCGCGTTCCAATGGTTTAAAGACGGCGAAATCATCGCGCTGCTGCCTATGCCGGACGGCCACGTGTCGCTCGTCTGGTCGGCGCGCACCGAGCACGCCGAGCAACTGATCGCGCTCGATCCTGCGCAACTCGCGGCCGAAGTGGAGCGCGTGACGGGCGGGCAGCTCGGCGGACTCGATTGCGTGACGCCGGCGCAGGGTTTTCCGCTCGCGCTGCAGACCGTGGACCGCCTCGTCGCGCCGCGCGTGGCGCTTGTCGGCGACGCCGCGCATCTGATCCATCCGCTCGCAGGCCAGGGCATGAACCTCGGTCTGCGCGACGTCGCGGCGCTGGCCGATACGGTCGCAGGCAAGGAGTCGTTCCGCGATCTCGGCGACATGGTGCTGCTGCGGCGCTACGAACGCGCGCGCCGCGAAGACATTCGCGCGCTGATGATCGCCACCGACGGCCTGCAAAAACTCTTCTCGGTGCCCGGACCGTTGGCGAAGATCGTGCGCAATAGCGGTATGGCTTTCGTCGGCGCGCAGCCGTTCATCAAGCGCTGGCTGGTGTCGGCCGCGCTTGGCTGAAGCGGCCGCCGAACTCCCTTCAAAATGCGCGCGAAAACGCTCGTTGAAATACCGCGCGGCATTTGCGGCCGATGACACGGGTATCATGAACGCACAGAGGCGGTTCGCGTCAAACCGGCAACCTCGCAAAACGCCAACGCGTGCCCAATGCGCACGATTGAACCAGGAATTCAGCATGAAAAAAACCTTCCGCATGGCGGCTGCCGTGCTCGCGATCGCCGCTGTCACGATCGGCTGCTCCGCGCAGGCCGACCAGACCACCGACAAACTCAAGGCCACGCTGCAAACGCGTCTTGCCGACGTGACGATCAAGAGCGTGACGAAGTCGCCGATCGCCGGCCTTTACGAAGTGAACCTCGGCAGCCAGATCGTCTATAGCGACGCCAACGGCGACTATGTGCTGCTTGGCGACATGGTCGATACGAAGACGCGCAAGAATCTGACGGACGCGCGTCTGTCGGAGACCAATCGCATCGACTTCGCGAGCCTGCCGTTTGCGAACGCGGTCAAAGTGGTGAAGGGCAACGGCGCGCGCAAGATCGCCGTGTTCTCCGATCCGAACTGCCCGTACTGCAAGCAGCTCGAAACCACGCTGAAGTCGATCGACAACGTGACCGTCTACACCTTCCTGTATCCGGTTTTGTCGCCGGATTCGACCGCCAAGTCGAAGTCGATCTGGTGTTCGGCGGACCGCGCGAAAGCATGGGAATCGTGGATGCAGAACCATCAGGCGCCCACCGCCGCCGGCACCTGCGACACCGCCGCGATCGACAAGAATCTCGCGCTCGGCCACGCGATGAACGTGGAAGGCACGCCGACCGTGTTCCTCGCCGACGGCCGCCGCCTGCCCGGCGCCGTGCCGGCCGACCGGCTCGACAAGGAAATGGCCGCGGTGCACTGAGCACGCGGCTCACACCCGACAAAGGAGGCGCGAGAGGCGCCTCCTTTCGCATCAAGCTCCCAAACAATCACACAGAAAAATCCACTCGCCGCCGATGAAGCCGATCCGCTACACCATCGTTCCCAAGCAGCCCGCCGCCCATCTGTTCGAAGTCACCGTGACCGTCGCCGATCCCGATCCGGCCGGCCAGCGTTTCATGCTGCCCGTGTGGATTCCGGGCAGCTACATGGTGCGCGAGTTCGCGCGCAACATCGTCACGCTGCGCGCTTTCAACGACGCGGGCCGCAAGGTGCGCGTCGAGAAAACCGACAAGCACACGTGGCAGGCCGCGCCGGTGAAGGGCGCGCTGACGCTGCGCTACGAGGTCTATGCGTGGGATCTGTCGGTGCGCGCCGCGCATCTGGACGACACGACGGGTTTTTTCAACGGCACGAGCGTGTTCCTGGCCCCGCTCGGTCACGAGGACGCGCAGTGCGTCGTCGACATTCAGAAGCCGCAGGGCGCGGCGTATCGCGGCTGGCGCGTCGCGACCGCGCTGCCGGAAGCGCGTGGCACCAAGCGCTACGGCTTCGGCGAATATCGCGCGCAGAACTACGATGAACTGATCGACCATCCCGTGACGCTCGGCGAATTCGAGCTTGCGACATTCAACGCCCACGGCGTGCCGCACGACGTCGTGATCGCCGGGCGCGTGATCGCGCTCGACATGGCGCGGCTTTGCGCGGACCTGAAGCGCATCTGCGAAGCGCAGATCGCGCTGTTCGAGCCGAAGTCGAAAAAAGCGCCGGTGGATCGCTATGTGTTCATGACGCAAGCCGTCACCGACGGTTATGGCGGGCTCGAACATCGCGCGTCGACGGCGCTCATCTGCAATCGCGGCGATCTGCCGGTGCAGGGCCGCGATGCGCTCACCGAAGGCTATCGGACTTACCTCGGCCTGTGCAGCCACGAATATTTCCACACGTGGAACGTGAAGCGCATCAAGCCGGCGGTGTTCGCGCCCTATGACCTATCCGTCGAAAACTACACGTCGCTGCTGTGGCTGTTCGAAGGCTTCACCTCTTACTACGACGACCTGATTCTCGTGCGCAGCGGCCTGATTTCCGCCGACGATTACTTCGGCATGCTCGGCAAGGTGATCGGCGGCGTGCAGCGCGGCAGCGGGCGCACGAAGCAGACCGTCGCCGAAAGCTCGTTCGACGCGTGGGTCAAATACTATCGGCAGGACGAGAACGCGCCGAACGCGATCGTCAGCTATTACACAAAGGGCTCGCTCGTCGCGCTTTCCTTCGACCTGGCGATTCGCGCGCAAACCGGTCATCGCAAGTCGCTCGATGATGTGATGCGTCTGCTGTGGCAGCGCTTTGGCCGCGACTTCTATCGCGGCAAGCCGGTTGGCGTGGAGGAGGGCGAAGTCGAGGCGCTCATCGCCGAGGCGACCGGTGTGCAACTCGGTGAGCTGTTCGCGCAAGCCGTGCACGGCACGCGCGATCTGCCGCTGGAGACGTTGCTCGAACCGTTCGGTGTGACGATCGCGCCGGAGCCTGACAAGAACGGCAAGCCGTCGCTCGGCGCGCGTGTGCGCGGCGGCGCCGATTGCACGCTGGCCGCGGTCCACGAAGGCAGCGCAGCGCAGAAAGCCGGGCTCTCGGCCGGCGACGTGCTGATCGCGCTCGACGGCCTGCGCGTGACGGGCACGAATCTGGACGCGCTGCTCGCGCGCTATCAGCCGGGCGCGAAGGTCGAAGTGCACGCGTTTCGCCGCGACGAGCTGCGCACCGCGCAACTCAAGCTGGACGGGCCGGAAGTGTCGCGCTACAAGCTCGCCGCCACCGACAAGCGGCCCGCTGCCCGCAAGGCGCGCGAACGCTGGCTCGCAAGCTGATTGTAATTGTCGCCCGGTTTAATTGACGTGCTCAGCGGCGGATTGTTCTACCAGTGCAACAATCCGTCGCCGCGGGATGGCTTTTTCCGCAGTCGGTAAAAAAACACAATGACTCCACTCGCGCAAAACTGCGCGCCCACTACTGGAGTCACCATGACCACGATCCTGCAAATCAACTCGGCAGCCCGCTCGCAAGGCGCGAATTCCACGTTGCTCGTCAACGAACTGACCGAAAAGCTGCAACAGTCGAATCCGGGCGCGCAAGTCGTCGTCCGCAACCTGCAAGCCGAACCGCTGCCGCACCTGGACGACGCTGTCCTCGGCGCGTTCTTCACGCCGGCCGACCAGCGGACCGCCGAGCAAGCCGCCATCGCCGCCCGCAGCGAAGCGCTGATCGCTGAACTGCAAGCCGCCGACATCGTCGTGATCGGTGCGCCGATGTACAACTTCGGCATCTCGTCGCAACTGAAGACGTACTTCGACTTCATCGCGCGCGCCGGCATCACGTTCAGCTATACCGCAAACGGTCCGCAAGGTCTGGTGACGGGCAAGAAGGTCTACGTCGTGTCGGCTCGCGGCGGCAAGTATGTCGGCACGCCGAACGACAGCCAGACCCCGTATCTGAAGAGCTTCCTCGGCTTCCTCGGCATGACCGACGTGAACTTCATCTACGCCGAAGGCCTGAACATGGGCCCGGACGCAGCGAGCGCCGCGCTGGCCGCCGCGCGCGAAGCGATCGCTGTTGCTTGAGGTTGAGATGTCGGCTTCGGGCCGACTGTTCGGGGCTGGTGACGCCGCTTGACTGCGGCGCCTGGTTTCTCGATGCAATTGGGAACGCCACGGGGTGTGAGCCACGTGGCGTTTTTGTTTTGGGCGGCGTGGGAGCGCGGGAGCGACGGTGATGCCGAAGCCCGAAGCCCGAAGCCCGAAGCCGCGCCTACGCCAGCATCTGCGCCTGATCGGGCAAACGCCAGTCGATCGGTGTGCGGCCGTGCTGCACGAGATACTCGTTGGCCTTCGCGAAATGCCCGCAGCCGAGAAAACCGCGATGCGCCGACAACGGCGAAGGATGCGGCGCCTCCAGCACGTAATGCGATTTGCCGCCGAACAGCGCGCGCTTCGCTTGCGCGTGCGCGCCCCACAGCATGAACACGAGATGCTCGTGGCGCATGGCCAGTTCGTGAATCAGCGTATCGGTGCATTTTTCCCAGCCGCGCTTCGCGTGGCTCGCCGCCGAATTACGCTCCACCGTCAGCACGGTGTTCAGCAGCAGCACGCCTTGCTTCGCCCAGGTGTCGAGGCAACCGTGGCGCGGCGGCTCGTGGCCGAGGCTCGTCGCGATTTCCTTGAAGATGTTGCGCAGCGACGGCGGCGTGCGCACATTCGGCGCCACTGAAAACGCGAGCCCATGCGCTTGCGGCGTGCCGCGATCTTCGCCGTGATACGGGTCCTGGCCGAGGATGACGACCTTCACATCATCGGGACTCGTGAGACGCAACGCGCGGAAGACGTCGGTGGGATAGACGGTTTTACCGGCGGCGCGCTCACCGTCGACGAAACGGCAAAGCGGCGCGTAGGCATCGCTTTCGATGAAGGGCTTCAGGTGCGCGCGCCAGGCAGCCGGCAATGCGGCGAACTGCGCTTCGAGCGTGAGCGTGCCGTGGGCGTGTTGCTGCGATGACGACGGCGATGGCGTTTCGGTTGCGCCGGATGTGTCGCTCGCGGGCGCGGCAGCGTCGCCGAATAGCGAGGCCTGCGATGGCGTCGAGCGGGTACGGGATGAGGAAGTCATGGCGCAGAAGTGTCGCAGCAAATGCGGTGTGACTCAAGTTGAGGCGGATGCCAGCGTTGGCTACGTCAAGGCCCGCTTGGCCGGCGACGTATTCAACCCCTCACCCCGCCCGCAACTGATACCCGCGCTGCGCCTTGCTCACATTTTCCGGCGCAAGCCCCGCAACCTGCTTGCCGAGCTCGACAGAAAGCGCATGCAGCGCGGCTTCGTCGCCGGATTTCAGTTCGAGCTCGATCTCCGAAATCGGCGCGCGGCGCAGTTCGCTGTTCACTTCGGCGAGCACGTTGCCTTGATCGATCGCGGCTTCCACTTGCGAACCGTCGACGCTCACATTCCACAGCGTGCGCGTGAAATCCGTGCGAAACAGTTCGATCAACCGCGGCGCCGCTTCGCGCAGCGCTTCGGCAGCGGCCGGCTCGTCGCACTCAAGCAGCAGCGCATCGATTTCAAGCGCTTCGCCCGCGACCGGCATTTCCCATTCGTGACGGCTATGCAAACCATTGCTCGCGTTGCCCACCGTCTTGAAGGTTTGCAGCCAGCCGTCGGGCGTGTGACGCAAACGCAGCGCGCTCTTCGACGCTGCGAGCGCAAGTTGCGGCGTGTCGAAATAAATATTCGACAGCTTGATCGCGCGGCCTTCGTCGCCGGTGCGCGCGACGAACCACGCCGACGCCGCCTCGACTTGCGCCACCGGCAGCAGCAACTTGATTTCGCGTTCCATGCCCATGATCTGCTCCGCTATGTTCCGCCAGATGCCGTTAAACGCGACGCGTCGTCGTCACGCCGCGCCTGGAAAGAACATGCGCGCAAGCTCCACGCCCGGTTCGGCGGCGCGCATGAACGCCTCGCCGACGAGGAACGTGTTCACGTCCACCGCACGTAGCCGTTCGACATCGGCACGCGACAAAATGCCCGATTCCGTCACGACGATGCGGTCGTCGGGAATCGCGTCGAGCATGCCGATTGTCGTTTCGATCGACGTCTCGAACGTGCGCAAGTTGCGATTGTTGATGCCGATCAGCGGCGTTTTCAGCGTGAGCGCCTGCGTCAACTCTTTGTCGTCGTGTACTTCGACCAACACTGCAAGACCGAGCGATTGCGCCAGCGCTTCGAGATCCTGCATCTCCGAAGTGTCGAGCGCGGCGGCGATCAGCAGGATCGCGTCGGCGCCCATCGCGCGTGCCTCGACGATCTGATACGGATCGACGATGAAATCCTTGCGCAGCACCGGCAACTGACAGGCGGCGCGCGCCTGCTCGAGGTACGCGACGCTGCCCTGGAAGAACTGCACGTCGGTCAGCACGGACAGGCAAGCCGCGCCATGCTTTTCATACGAACGCGCGATTTGCGCCGGCACGAAGTCTTCGCGCAACACGCCTTTCGACGGGCTCGCTTTCTTCACTTCCGCGATCACCGCGGCGAGACCCGCCGCATGCTTCGCACGCAATGCGCCGACGAAATCGCGAAGATCGCGCGACGACGCTTCGAGGCGCAATTCTTCCAGCGGCGCGCTTTGTTCGGCCGCGCGGACTTCTTCGCGTTTGACCGCGATGATGCGGTCGAGGATGTCGCTCATAAGTGTCTCGTTACGTTGGTTGCTGCGTGATCAGTGCTTGAATTCAGTGCTTGAATTGCTGCGTGAAGCGAATCAGTTCGTCGACTTTCGCGCGCGCCTTGCCGCTTGCAATGGCTTCGCGCGCAAGCTGAATACCGTCCGCAATCGACGACGCCACATTCGCCGAATAGAGCGCCGTGCCCGCGTTCAGCGTGACGATCTCGCGCGCGACGCCCGGCTTGTTGTCGAGCGCCTCGAGCAGCATCGCTTTCGACTCAGCGGCATCCGCCACTTTCAGCGTGCGGTTCGACACCATCTGCATGCCGAAGTCTTCCGGATGAATCTCGTACTCGTGCACTTCGCCGTCGCGCAACTCGCCGACTTGCGTTGCTGCGCCGAGCGAGACTTCGTCCATGCCGTCCATACCGTACACCACGAGCACATGCTTTGCGCCGAGGCGCTGCATCACGCGAACCTGAATGCCGACGAGGTCCGCATGAAATACGCCCATCAGTTGATTCGGCGCGCTGGCCGGGTTCGTCAACGGACCGAGAATGTTGAAGATGGTCCGCACGCCGAGTTCGCGGCGCACCGGCGCGATGTTCTTCATCGCCGGGTGATGATTCGGCGCGAACATGAAGCCCATGCCGGTTTCGGCAATCGACGCCGCCACTTGTTCCGGCTGCAAGTCGATATTCACGCCGAGCGCTTCGAGCACGTCTGCGCTGCCCGACTTGCTCGACACGCCGCGATTGCCGTGCTTCGCGACTTTGGCGCCCGCCGCCGCCGACACGAACATGGTCGCCGTGGAAATGTTGAAGGTGTGCGAACCGTCGCCGCCGGTGCCGACGATATCGACGAAGTTCGAGTTGTCCTGCACCTCGACGTGCCGGGCAAATTCACGCATCACCGTCGCGGCTGCGGTGATTTCGCCGATGGTCTCTTTTTTGACGCGCAAGCCGGTGATGATCGCGGCCGACATCACGGGCGACAGCTCGCCGCGCATGATGAGCCGCATCAAATGCAGCATTTCGTCGTGGAAAATCTCGCGGTGCTCGATGGTTCGTTGCAGCGCTTCCTGCGGCGTGATGGTCATGATGTTGTCTCGCTTCATCAGGCGGTGCGTTGGGCCGTCTTCGCTTTCGACTGCTTCACGAAGTTTTCGAGCAATGCGTGACCGTGTTCCGACAGGATCGATTCCGGATGGAACTGCACGCCTTCGACGGCAAGCTCCTTGTGACGCACGCCCATGATCTCGCCGTCGTCGGTCCACGCGGACACTTCGAGGCAATCGGGCAGCGACTCGCGTTCGATCGCGAGCGAGTGATAGCGCGTCACGACGAAATGCTTCGGCAGGTCGGCGAATACGCCTTTGCAGTCGGTTTCGATCGTGCTGACCTTGCCGTGCATGATGGTTTGCGCGCGCACCACGCGTCCGCCGAATGCTTCGCCAATCGCCTGATGGCCGAGGCACACGCCGAGAATCGGCGTCTTGCCGGAGAACTCGCGCAGCACGTCGAGCGTGATGCCCGCGTGTTGCGGATTGCTCGGGCCGGGCGACAGGCAGATGCGCTCGGGGTTGAGCTTCGCGATTTCGTCGAGTGTGATTTCGTCGTTCCGATAGGTGCGGACGTCTTCGCCGAGTTCGCCGAAGTACTGCACCAGGTTGTAGGTGAACGAGTCGTAGTTGTCGATCATGAGCAGCATGGTGTGTCTCCGGTCAGAAGTCGCTATCGAGGCCGTCTTGAACCTGTTCGGCCGCGCGCAACACGGCGCGCGCCTTGTTCTCGGTCTCTTGCCATTCGGATTCGGGCACCGAATCCGCGACGACACCCGCTGCGGCCTGCACATACAGATTGCCGTTCGCGATCACGCCGGTGCGGATCGTGATGGCGAGATCCATTTCGCCGGTGAACGACAGGTAGCCCACGGCGCCGCCGTACAGGCCGCGCTTCACCGGTTCGAGTTCGTCGATCAGTTCCATCGCGCGAACTTTCGGCGCGCCCGACAGCGTGCCGGCCGGGAAGGTGGCGCGCAGCACGTCGAAATTGGTCGTGCCGGGCTTGAGCTTGCCTTCCACCGAACTCACGATGTGCTGCACATGCGAGTACTTTTCGATGACCATCTTGTCGGTCACGATCACCGAGCCGATCTGCGCGATGCGGCCCACGTCGTTGCGCGCGAGGTCGATCAGCATCACGTGCTCGGCAATTTCCTTCGGGTCGTTCAGCAGTTCGGTCGCGAGTTCGGCGTCGCGTTCGGGCGTGTTGCCGCGCGGACGCGTGCCGGCGAGCGGCCGAATCGTCACGATACGATCTTCGCCGCGCTTTTCCTGGCGCACCAGAATTTCCGGCGATGCACCGACCACATGAAACTCGCCGAAGTTGTAGTAGTACATGTACGGCGACGGATTCAGCGACCGCAGCGCGCGATACAGCGACAGCGGATTGTCGCGATACGGCTTCGTCAGACGCTGGCCGACCTGCACCTGCATCAGTTCGCCTGCGGCAATGTATTCCTTCGCCTTGCGTACGGCTGCGAGGTAGTCGTCTTTAGCGAACTCGCGATACGTCTCGGTGCGCACGCTCGCCGACGTGACCGGCGGCTCGACGGTCGAGCGCAAACGCTGGCGCAATTCGCGCAGACGCTGCTTTGCTTTCGTGTATGCCTCGGGTTGCGTCGGATCGGCGTAGATCACGAGGTACAGCTTGCCCGCGAGGTTGTCGATCACAGCGACTTCTTCTGTCAGAAGCAACTGAATGTCCGGCAGATTCAGATCGTCTTTTGGTGCGGTGTGCGCGAGCTTTTTCTCGATGTAACGCACCGCGTCGTAGCCGAAATAACCGGCGAGACCGCCCGCGAAACGCGGCAAACCCGGACGCTGCGCGACCTTGAAACGGCCCTGGAATTGCTGGATGAACTCGAGCGGATCGCCTTCGTGCGTTTCGACGACCTTGCCGTCGCGCACGACTTCCGACACGCCATTGCGAGTGCGCAACAACGTGCGCGCCGGCAGGCCGATGAACGAATAGCGCCCGAAGCGCTCGCCGCCCACTACGGATTCCAGCAGGAACGAGTTAGCGCCGTTGCGCTCGGTCTGCGCCAGTTTCAGATACAGCGAGAGCGGCGTTTCGAGATCGGCGAGCGCCTCGGCGATCAGCGGAATGCGGTTGAAGCCCTCGTTGGCGAGGGACTGGAATTCGAGTTCGGTCATGTTCCGATCCTGTTCGTAGGTCCGGCGGCAGCGTGCGTCGGACAAAGCGGGGCATGCGCAGCCGGTCAGGCGTTCATTCGACATTGACGATGATGAACCGACCGGCGCGATTTTCCCATCGACGCAAGCACGGAGTTCCGGCGCGCAGTTGTACTTTGCAAGTACACGCGGGCCGAATCAGGCGATGCAGCGAAACGAGACGATGGAAAAACGCGTGAGCGCAGCGAAGTAAAAAACGGTTGCCGAAGACGAGCTTCAGCGTACCTCAGGCGAGGTTAGCGCGACCAGCGACGCCAGGGCCAGGCTCCCCGGTCGATGCTAATCAGACTCCGTTTTTTATTCAGAAACATGAGGATGAAGGACTTTTCAAGTCGTGGAATGGTGCGCTGCGATCGCCTTGGCGGCGTCCAGCAGCGAGGCAACTATACCATCGGATTTTATTGTTTGTATAGCTTGGCCGTGGTTGTAGCCGTAGGGCACCGTGAGCGTCGACATGCCCGCCGCGCGGCCCGCCAGCGCGTCGTTTTCCGAATCGCCGATGGCCACCGTGGCGCGCGGTTCGACGCCCAGTTGCGCGGCGGCCGTGAGCATGGGCAGCGGGTCCGGCTTCTTTTTTGGCAGACTGTCGCCGCCGAGCACGACGCTGAAATATTGCGCGAGCCTGTATTGTTCCAGCAGTTCGACCGCGAAGCGATGCGGCTTGTTGGTGACGCACGCGAGCTTGAGGCCCGCGTCGCGCAGGGCCGCGAGGCCGGCTTCGACGTCGGGATAAAGACGCGTGTGCAAGCCGTTGATTTTTGCGTACTCCGCCTGATAGATGGCGAGCGCTTCGTCGAAACGGTCTTGCGCGTGCTCCGCTTCGAAGCGCGGCGCGAGCACGCTGCGGATCAGATGCTCAGAGCCCTTGCCGACATAGCCGACCACTTCCTCGCGCGAGGTTTCCTCCGCGTCGAGTTGCGCGAGCATGCCGTTCAGGCCGGCGGTGAAGTCGTCGGCGGTGTCGATCATCGTGCCGTCGAGGTCGATGATCGCGGCTTGCAGGCGGGAGCCGGTGAAGGTCGGGGCGGGGAAGGTGGACGTCATCGGGCGCGGTTTCAGTGCTGAATGTTGGCGAGCGCGGCGCGCATCTTGTCGATCACGACCTTGTGGTCCGGCTGGCCGAAGATCGCCGAGCCCGCGACGAATGTATCGGCGCCGGCGGCGGCGATTTCCGCGATGTTGTCGACCTTCACGCCGCCGTCCACTTCGAGATGAATGTCGCGGCCGGTGCGCTCCTTGTACGCGTCGATCCGTTTGCGCGCCTCGCGCAGCTTGTTCAGCGCTTCGGGAATGAACGACTGGCCGCCGAAGCCCGGATTCACCGACATGATCAGCACGAGGTCGAGCTTGTCCATCACGTGATCGAGATAATTCAGCGAGGTGGCCGGGTTGAACACCAGGCCGGCCTTGCAGCCGTGATCGCGGATCAGCGACAGCGTGCGGTCGATGTGGTCCGAGCCTTCCGGGTGAAAGCTGATCAGATTCGCGCCCGCCTTCGCGAAGTCCGGCACGATGCGGTCGACCGGACGCACCATCAGATGCACGTCGATGGGCACGCCGACATGCGGACGAATGGCTTCGCACACGAGCGGACCGATGGTCAGGTTCGGCACGTAGTGGTTGTCCATGACGTCGAAATGGATCCAGTCGGCGCCGGCGGCGACGACATTGCGGACTTCTTCGCCGAGGCGGGCGAAGTCGGCGGAGAGAATGCTGGGAGCGATGCGGAATTGCGTCATGGCGGCGGGCGGATGCAAGCGGGAAAGCGCCATTTTACCGTTTTGTGCGCGTGGCAAGCGGCTGGGCGGCGGCGTGGCGTTGCGCCGGTGCTCCGGTGCTCCGGTGCGCGTCGTGGTCCCTGGAACAGGCAGTCGTCGCGCTTTTTCGGCGTCCAGTCGCGAAACGGGTGCGGCGCCTGCGCCTCTTCGCGCCCTAAGCGTGCTTGTCCAGAAGATATGTCCGGTTGCGGGCGCCTCGCGCATGACGCAGAATGCCAAACCATGGCGCTGCGTCGCCAATGGGCCGTGAAGCCGTTGGCGCTCGGGCCTTCCAGCGATCTTGTCGCCCCCGTTTCAGCAGATTGGAATCAGGATGAGCCAGTATGAATTCAGCGTGTCGGCGCAGGTGCAGTTCCTGCCCGAAGAATCGGACCCGGAGCGCCGCCAGTACGCGTTCGCTTATACGCTGACCATCCGCAACACCGGTCAGGTGCCCGCGCAATTGATCGCGCGGCATTGGGTGATCACAGACAGCGAAAAGACCGTGCAGGAAGTGAAGGGTCTCGGCGTGGTGGGACACCAGCCGCTGCTCAAACCCGGCGAGCAGTTCGAATATACGAGTTGGGCGGTTATCGCCACACCGGTCGGCACGATGCGGGGCGAGTACTTCTGCGTGGCCGAGGACGGCGAGCGTTTCGACGCGCCCGTGCCGGAGTTCATTCTGCGCATGCCGCGTACGTTGCATTGAACCGTGGGCGTCTGGCGCGGTCTTTAACGGTTCGATATAGCAGGTGCGATAAGCGGTTCGATAACGATCGATGCGCGCGGTGCAATGCGTGAATCGGCGCCGCGTCAGTGCGGTTTTTGTGGCGTCTTCGTTTCCCGGCTGTCGGCGCGCGCTGCTTTCTTTTTACCGGACGACGTCCACACGACGATGAACACGAGCAGGAACAGCGCGAGAAGCGATTCCAGCGCGAAGACAAGCATTGGGTATTCGTCGAATAGATCAGACATGGCGGTTTCCATCAAGAACGAACATTGTATGCGTTTTGTCGGCGCGGCCGGAGCCTGGCTCGGCGCGCTTTCGATGGCGGCCATACTCGCCGCCTGCGGTGGCGGCGGCTCGGTGCGGCCAGTCGCTTCGCCACCCACGGGGGCCGCGATCATCCCCGGCCAGATCGCCGCGACGCGGCTTACGGCGGTAGCGTGGCAGCAGGTTCCGGGCTGGCAGGACGATTCGCTGATCGGCGCGACGGCCGCGTTGCGGCAAAATTGTCTGAGGCTCGCGCGTCAGGCGAACTGGGCACGCGCCTGTGCGGCAGCGGCGCAGCTTGACGATCTCGACGTGACCGGCGCCCGGGCTTTTTTTGAAGCCTATTTCACGCCCTTCCAGCTCGCGAACAACGACGGCACGCTCGACGGTCTCGTCACCGGCTACTACGAGCCGTTATTGCGCGGCTCGCGCACGCGGCATGGTGTTTATCAGACGGCGCTGTATCGTTGGCCGTCGAGTTATCGCCCTGGCGTCGCGTTGCCGCCGCGCGCGCAACTCGAACGGACGGGCGTGCTGAACGGCAACGAGCTTGTCTGGGTCGACGACCCCATCGAAGCATTTTTCCTGCAAGTGCAAGGCTCCGGCCGGATCGTGATGGAAGACGGCAGCGTGATGCGCGTCGGCTTCGGCGGCACGAACAACCAGCCGTACAAATCCATTGGGCGGTGGCTGCTGGATCGCGGCGAGCTCACGCCTGCGCAAGCCACCATGCAAGGCATCAAGGCCTGGGCGCGCGCGAACCCGAATCGTGTGGATGCGCTGCTCGATACCAATCCGCGCTTCGTGTTTTTCCGCGAAATGCCGTCGGTGGAAAGCATGGCGAAGGGCACCGCCGATGGTCCGATCGGCGCGCTCGGCGTGCCGTTGACGCCGGAGCGCTCGATCGCCGTCGATCCCACCTCGATTCCGCTCGGCACGCCGGTGTTTTTGCAGACCACGAGGCCGCTGACGAATTCGCCGATGAACCGTCTGGTGTTTGCGCAGGACACCGGCTCGGCGATCAAGGGCGGTGTGCGCGCCGACTACTTCTGGGGTCTCGGCGATGACGCGGGCGATCTTGCTGGCAAGATGAAGCAGGGCGGTCGGATGTGGGTGCTGTTGCCGAATTCTTGAGGGTGGTCGCGGGCGCGTCTGGGGCTTCTGGCGGCCGTGAGTGTCGCTGCGGGGCATTGGGTGTGGCTTGTGGCCGGTTTACCGCAGACGCACGCACAAGCGCTGGTGCTGAAACCGTTGCCGGCGTTTGTGGGGCTGTTCGTCTTGGGCGGCGCGGTATTAGTGGCATGAGAGCCACTGGAGCCACTAAGGCCACCAGCGGCGTTAGCGCCAAATTTTCGCGCGCCCATTTGCAGGGCGCCTGCAACTTCTTCCGGCCTTACAACCCCGACTTGCGCTTGTCGACTACGCGCCTCGCCTTCCCCACCGAACGTTCGATTCCATTCACCGCCAGCACATTCACCACCGCGCTGACGCCGATCAGCGCCTTGATGTCATAGGCCAGCGCCTGCTTCGCGAGATTGAGCGCGGCAGTGTCGGGCGCGGTTTCGGGACACGGTTCGACGTTTAGCGTCAACACGTCGAGCGGACCTTCCCTGGTCAGCACGATCTGATAGTGAGGCGCGAGAGTGTGCTGCTTGAGCAGCAGTTCCTCGATCTGCGTCGGGAACACGTTAACGCCGCGCACGATCATCATGTCGTCCGAGCGGCCGGTGATTTTTTCCATGCGGCGCATCGTGCGGGCGCTGCCTGGCAGCAGGCGCGTGAGGTCGCGCGTGCGGTAACGAATGATCGGCAACGCTTCCTTGGTGAGCGACGTGAAGACCAGTTCGCCGAGTTCTCCGTCCGGAAGAACTTCGCCCGTTTCCGGGTCGATGATCTCGGGGTAGAAATGGTCTTCCCAGATCGTCGGACCGTCTTTCGTTTCAACGCATTCCGACGCCACGCCTGGTCCCATCACTTCCGACAGACCGTAAATGTCGACCGCGTCGATGCCCATGCGCTTTTCGATCGCCTGACGCATGTCGTTGGTCCACGGCTCCGCGCCGAAGATGCCGATGCGCAGCGAGCAACCGGCAGGGTCGATGCCCTGGCGCTCCAACTCGTCGGCGATCGACAGCATGTAGCTCGGCGTCACCATGATGATGTCGGGCCGGAAGTCCTGGATCAATTGCACCTGCTTTTCTGTCTGGCCGCCGCCGAACGGAATAACGGTGAGGCCCGCACGCTCCGCGCCGTAGTGCGCGCCGAGACCGCCAGTGAAGAGGCCGTAACCATAGCTCACATGCACCTTGTCGCCAGGCTTGGCGCCGGCCGCGCGGATCGAGCGCGCGACGAGATTCGCCCACGTGTCGATATCGCGAGCGGTGTAGCCGACCACAGTCGGCTTGCCTGTCGTACCCGACGAAGCGTGAATCCGCGAGATTCGTTCCTGCGGCACGGCGAACATCCCGAACGGGTAGTTGTCGCGCAAGTCCTTCTTGGTCGTGAACGGGAAGCGTGCAAGGTCCGCAAGCGTCGTCAGGTCGTTCGGATGAATGCCCGCTTCGTCGAACTTGCGACGATAGACCGGCGAGTTTTCGTAAGCGTGGTTCAGCGACCACTTGAGCCGTTCAAGCTGGAGCGCCGCAAGTTCGTCGCGGCTGGCGGTCTCGATAGGATCGAGCGGAAGGGCGGGGCTCATCGAATGTCTCCTTACTGCCTCAATGCTGGGTCTGTTATAGATTGCGCTCGCGCGTAAAACTTCGAACGACGGCGCTGAAACTGCGGACGGCCGCCATTGCGGTGAATTGCTGGCCGGTCTCACCGCTCACGACTGTCTCGGACTGGCGACTCTCGTGTGGAGCGCTTGCCGTGTGCCTTTTGTTTTGGCTGGTCTTTTCGCTCTGCGCTGCGGATGCTGTAGCGCTTCGCGTTACTCCGGTCCCGTGTGCGATGGTGTCTGCGGAATCACGCTGCCCTTGATTTGCGCCGATTTGCCGCGAAACATTGCCACCGTATCGCCGGCGCGATTGGTCACGCGAATATCGTAGATGCCGGTGCGGCCGTTCAATGTCTGTTCGACCGCTTCTGCGGTGAGCACATCGCCGCCATGCACGGGACGCAGGAACTCGATCGAGCAGCCGGATGCCACGGTATTCACGTTGCGCGAGTTGCACGCAAATGCAAAGCTCGAATCAGCGAGCGTGAATATCAGGCCGCCATGACAAATCTGATGGCCGTTCAGAAAGTCTTCGCGCACAGCCATTCGCAGACGCGCATACCCGGCGCGCACTTCCACGATCTCGAGGCCGAGCGCGCGGCTGCACGCATCGTTTTCATACATCGCGGCGGCGGTTGCGCGGGCCAGTTCGTCGGGCGTCATTTCCGCGGGGTAGAGAGGTTGCGTCGACATATCAGCGGCCCTCGAAGCGCGGCGCGCGCTTTTCGACGAAGGCGCGAACGCCTTCCGCATAGTCGTGTGACGCACCCAGCTCGCGTTGCAGGTCGCGTTCAAGGTCGAGTTGCTGATCGAGCGTTTGTGTGGCGCCGGCACGCATGGCGCGCTTGATCCCGGCGATCGCGCGCGTGGGTTGCTGCGCGAGTTGTGCCGCCAGGGTGGCCGCGGCTGCCGCGAGTTCCTGATCGTCGACCGCTTGCCAGATGAGGCCCCAGCTTTCGGCTTTCTCCGCGCTGAGTTTGTCGCCGGTGATGGCGAGTCCCAACGCGCGGGCCATGCCGACGCACTGCGGCAAGAACCACGTGCCGCCCGAATCCGGCACGAGGCCAATCTTCACGAAAGCCTGGATAAAGCTGGCCGAACGCGCCGCGAGAACGATGTCGCACGCGAGCGCGAGATTCGCGCCGGCGCCCGCAGCCGTGCCGTTGACAGCCGCAATCACCGGCAGCGGCAATGCTTGCAGGCGGCGAATCAGCGGATTGAAATGCGCGTCGATCAGGTCGCCGAGATCTGTCATCGCGCCGGGCGTGAAATCCAGATCGGCGAGGTCCTGTCCTGCACAGAAGCCGCGGCCCGAGCCGGTCAGAATGAGCGCGCGCGCGCCGGATTTTTCTACTTCGCCGAGCGCCGCCGCCAGTTCCTCATGCATCGCGCGCGTGAAGCTGTTCAGCTTGTCGGGACGGTTCAGCGTGATGGTGGCTACGCGGCTCGATGTGTCGATATCGAGGCGGATCGCTTCATACGACATTGGGTGTCTCCTCAAAGTCTCGTTCGCGGAACTGCAGTGCCTATTTCACAGCCTTTCGATGACGAGTGCGATGCCTTGGCCCACGCCGATGCACATCGTGCAAAGCGCAAAGCGCCCGTTGCAGCGTTCCAGTTGGTACAGCGCAGTCGTGATAAGGCGCGCACCGGATGCGCCGAGCGGATGTCCGAGTGCGATCGCTCCGCCGTTGGGATTGACGCGCGGATCGTCGTCGCGCAGGCCGAGCGTGCGCAAAACCGCGAGTCCTTGCGACGCGAACGCCTCGTTCAGCTCGATCACGTCGAACTGCTCGAGCTTCATGCCGAGTTGCCTGAGCAGCTTTTGCGTGGCCGGCGCGGGACCGATACCCATGATGCGCGGCTCGACGCCCGCCGTCGCCATGCCCACCACGCGCGCGCGGCGACGCAGACCGTACTGGTCGGCCGCCTGCTGGTTCGCGAGCAGTAGGGCGCAGGCGCCGTCGTTCACACCCGATGCATTGCCGGCAGTCACACTGCCGTCCGGACGAACGACACCCTTGAGCCTCGCCAGGCTTTCGAGCGACGTCTCGCGCGGATGTTCGTCAAGCGTCACGCGAATCGGATCGCCTTTTTTCTGCGCGATTTCCACACCGACAATTTCCTGCGCCAGCGTGCCGTCCTGCTGCGCGCGCGCGGCCTTCTGCTGGCTCGCCAACGCGAACGCGTCCTGATCGGCGCGGCTGATTCCGAACTCGACGGCCACGTTTTCCGCAGTTTCCGGCATTGAATCGACGCCGTACTGTCGCTTCATTAGCGGATTGACGAAGCGCCAGCCAATCGTCGTGTCATAGATATCCGCTTGCCGAGCAAACGCGCTCGCCGCCTTGCCCATCACGAACGGCGCGCGAGTCATGCTTTCGACGCCGCCAGCGATCATCAGGCGGGCTTCGCCTGCCTTGATGGCGCGCGCTGCTGTTCCGACGGCGTCCATGCCCGAGCCGCACAGACGGTTGATCGTGGAACCGGGGACGTCGGTAGGCAACCCCGCGAGCAATGCCGACATGCGCGCTACGTTGCGATTGTCTTCGCCGGCCTGGTTCGCGCAGCCGTAGATCACGTCGTCCACGGCGCGCCAGTCCACGCCGGCATTGCGCTCGATCAGTGCCTTGATCGGCACGGCGCCGAGGTCGTCGGCCCGCACGTCTTTCAGGGCGCCGCCGTAACGGCCGATGGGGGTGCGAATCGCGTCGCAGATAAAGGCGTCGTTCATATCCGTTCCTGTGAGGCGGACCGGCGTTCAATGCCGATCCGATGTCATGTTAGTTGGCGCGCACGGCGTGGTCCATTCGGCCAAAAGGCATAGGACGATCGACGTGCTTTCGTCTTATGACTTTCAGCCAGCTACCGCTGGGGCCGCTTTCGGTTCAACATGAACGCGGCTTTGGACTACGCGGAAGCGATTGGCGACGAAGGCCGCGTCGGTGAGCGCCGCGTTGGCCGCGGGGTTGGCGCCCGTGCCGTGGAAGTCGGAGAACGCTGCCGACTGATTCACGAACACACCGCCCGTCAGGTTGATCGACAAAGCGACGCCGCCGCGGAGCGACGCCTCGTGCGCGTCGTCGAGCACGGCGTCGTCGGTGCTGTAGACGGACAGCGTTAGTGCGCCGTGCTCGGCGGCGATGGCGCCAGCAAGTTCAAGAGACTGCGCAGTCGAGTCGGTAGCGATCACGAAGGAGATCGGACCGAACCATTCCCTCGTGAACTGCGCGCGGTCGGTTGCGGCGTCGAGTTGGACGACCAGCGGCGTGCGCACGCGGGCAACCGGAAAGGCCGGATGCTCGAGCGCCTGGCTTTCGACCAGAACACGGCCGAGTTTCGTCGCTTCGTCGATGCGTTGGGTGACGCCTTCGTTTTGAATGGCGCCGAGGAGTTCGACTGCGCGAGCGGGGTCCGCGACGAGTTTTTGCACGGCGCCGGCGATTGCCTGCGCGACTTCGTCAAACGTGAGCGCACCTTCTGCAGTACGGATGCCGCCGCGCGGCACGTAGATGTTTTGTGGCGCTGTGCACATCTGCCCGGAGTAGAGCGCGAGCGAGAACGCGATGTTGCGGGCGGCGGCTTTGATGTCGTCCACCGAGTCGATCACGATCTGGTTCACGCCGGCTTTTTCGGTGTAGACCTGCGCCTGGTGCGCGTTGCGCTCGAGCCAGGTGCCGTTTTGCGTGCTGCCTGTGAAGTCGATCAGCTTGATCTCGGGGCGCACGGCGAGGCTTTGGACAATCGCGCCGTCGTTCGGCTCAGTGGCGAGCAGCGTGACGACGTTCGGGTCGAAGCCGGCCTCGCGTAGAACGTCGCGCGCAATTCGCACGGTTATGGCGAGCGGCAGGATAGCGCCCGGATGCGGCTTGACGATCACGGCGTTGCCCGTCGCGAGGTCGGCGAAAAGGCCCGGATAGCCGTTCCATGTCGGAAACGTGCAGCAGCCGAGTACCAGGCCGGTGCCGCGGGGCACGATGGTGTAGCGCTTGTGCATGGCGAGCGGCGGGTTCTTGCCTTGCGGCTTTTCCCAGTGAGCGTCGGCGGGAATGCGGCGCAACTGGTCCCACGCATACACGACGGCTTCCAGTGCCCGGTCTTGCGCGTGCGGCCCGCCTGCCTGGAAGGCCATCATGAAGGCCTGGCCGGTCGTGTGCATTACGCTGTAACCGATCTCGAAGCTCGCGCGATTAAGCCGTGCCAGGATTTCGAGCGATACGCCAACCCAGGCCTCGCGACCCGCGGCGCGCCAGCCCTGTTGTGCGATCGCGGCGGCGGCGATCAGTGCGTCGGGATCGGATTTGGGATAACGGATAGCGAGCGGGAAGCCAAATGGCGATACTTCCGCGCCAACGGTTTCTCCAGTAGAGGGCTGGTCGAGTTCGAAGGCGGCGTCCAGATGCGCTTTGAAGGCGGCTTCGCCGTCCGCATTGGCGGTTTCCCCGTACACTTTCGGACTGGGCATTTCGACGAACGGGCTCCAGTAACCGCGCGTCTCGGCCGCGGCGAGCGCCTTTTGCAGCGTGTCTTCGTGCTTGGTGAATAACGGATGTGTCATGGCAGAGGCTTGGCTGTACGTTGGGGGAAGCCCGTCTAATAATTGACCGACCGGTTGGTTGGTGAATGTTAGCATTATTAAGATGGGCGCGCGAAGCGTTTTTCGCGCTCGGTCAATCACAAGGAGGCGGCATGGTTTACGAGAACATTCTGGTTGAAACGCGGGGACGGGTCGGACTCGTTACGTTGAATCGTCCGAAGGCGCTGAATGCGCTGAACGATGCCTTGATGGACGAGCTAGGCGCGGCGCTGCGCGAGTTCGACGCCGACGACGGCATCGGCGCAATCGTGGTGACGGGTAGCGAAAAAGCGTTCGCGGCCGGTGCCGACATCGGCATGATGGCGACCTATTCCTATATGGACGTCTACAAGGGCGACTACATCACGCGTAACTGGGAGACGGTGCGTTCCATTCGCAAGCCGATCATCGCGGCGGTGGCGGGCTTCGCGCTCGGCGGCGGCTGCGAACTGGCCATGATGTGCGACATGATCTTCGCCGCGGACACGGCGAAGTTCGGCCAACCGGAAATCAAGCTCGGCATCATGCCGGGCGCTGGCGGCACACAGCGCCTCCCGCGCGCTGTGTCGAAGGCCAAAGCGATGGACTTGTGCCTGACCGCGCGTTTCATGGATGCGGCGGAAGCGGAGCGGGCCGGGTTGGTGTCGCGTGTGATTCCGGCGGGCTCGCTGATAGAGGAGGCGATTGCCGCGGCAGCGACGATAGCGGAGTTCCCGCTGCCGGCAGTCATGATGGTGAAGGAGTCCGTCAACCGGGCGTACGAAACGACGCTCGCCGAGGGCGTGCATTTCGAGCGCCGTCTCTTTCATTCGCTGTTCGCAACGGAGGATCAGAAAGAGGGCATGGCGGCGTTCGTGGAAAAGCGCAAACCGGTTTTCAAGCACCGTTAATAGGCTCGTCAAAATAACGCTTGCAAGGCGCCAGCCGGCTCGCTAGAATCTCGCTCTTTCGTGCTCCGGACGCCGGGGCACGGGAAGCGGGAGAGCCAATGGCGGCAAGGCTTCCAGCGGTGGCGGCAGGTTCAGGCAGTAGCAAAAACCTGTTGACGGCGCGACGGAAGTTCTTCATAATCTCGCTTCTCTGCTGCTGATGCAGCGACGCAGAACGAAGCAGTGCCGGGTGGTTGAAGTGGGCGCTGTGAAGTGTGCGAACCGATCTTTAAAAACTAACAGCCGATAAGTGTGGGCGCTTGATGCGCGACGCGCGCCGGGTTGCGGGGTTTAACTCCGGAATCTGGCGAGAAGCGAAAGTATCAAGTCTCACACAGTAATGAAAGGAAGGTTTGGTCATCGAAAGATGGTTAGACACTTCGTCAGTACGTTGAGTGAGCGACCGGGTTCGAAAGAGCCCGAAAACAGTAACAGGTTT